>Ga0209777_10001619_pt1 | contig 31783 bp, 30 predicted proteins | sample FrelakmetHBP12HB_FD_187147 | JGI IMG/M metagenome (GOLD analysis project Ga0209777, IMG submission 187147) | Freshwater lake sediment microbial communities from the University of Notre Dame, USA, for methane emissions studies -HBP12 HB (SPAdes)... | ecosystem: Environmental > Aquatic >... | reverse complement strand
CCGCCGTTGGGAACCAAACGTCCATTCCGCCCAGGTAAATGTAGATGGTAAAATCAAACGGATGAATGTATGCACCCGGTGCCTGCGCACCATTAACAAACAATCGAGAAAAACTGAAGCTAAAGTAAGCTAGCCCTGATATTCGATATCGATTCGGTAATGGATTTCCCTGTATTATAAACGGCGGCGCCGGCAACTAATATGCTGGCGCCGGCTTTTACTACTTTAGGCGCCGTAATCACATTAATGCCACCGTCAACTTCCAACTCAATGTTCAATCGGTTATCATCCAGTATTTTGCGTAAACGTGCTACTTTTCCAACACTACTTTCGATAAATGGCTGCCCGGAGAAACCCGGGTTCACACTCATTACCAGCACCAGATCTATTTCAGTGAGGATTTCCTCCAGCACGTTGATCGAAGTTGCCGGGTTGATCGATACTCCGGCTTTGATTCCTGCTTCTTTAATCATGCCAACGACGCGGTGAATATGCAGGCAGGTCTCGGAATGTACGGTTAAAATATTTGCCCCTGCTTTGGCAAACTGCTCGATCTGACGTTCCGGATTTTCTACCATCAGATGAACGTCCAAGGGGAGAGTCGACCATTTCCGGATAGCGGCTACCACCGGCGCTCCAATCGTTATTTGTGGCACAAAATGCCCGTCCATCACATCGACATGCACGTAGTCGGCGCCGCCCCGGCAGGTTTCTGCAACCTGTTCGCCAAGCCTCGCAAAATCCGCCGAGAGTATAGACGGCGCGATTTTTACCACCGGGTTACTGCTCATTGAATTCCTTGATTATCTTTTTAGCGCGTATTATTTGGTCAAGAACCTGTCTCCGCGACGTGCCGCCCATATTATCTCTATCGTCTATCGATGTTTCAGCGGAGATATTGTACACATCTTTATCAAACAACTGAGAGAATTGGCGGTATTCTTCCAACGTTAAATCCTGAAAACTTTTGTTTTTTTCGATAGCATAATGCACGAGGTTTCCGATTTGTTCGTGAGCCGTGCGGAAAGCTTCGCCCTTTTTCACCAGGTAATCGGCAATATCGGTAGCCAGTAAATAACCCTGCCGCGCTGCAAAAGTCATATTGCCGGCTTTAACACGCATTGTCGCCAGCATACCGTTATATACTTCCAGGGTCGAGATCACGGTACCGATGGTATTAAAGAGTCCTTCTTTATCTTCCTGCATATCGGTATTATAGGCTAACGGCAGTCCTTTCATAGTAGTTAATAGAGCGAAAAGATTACCGTAAACTCTACCGGTTTTACCGCGCGCCAGTTCCGCTACATCCGGATTTTTCTTCTGAGGCATCAGACTACTGCCGGTAGTGAAGGCGTCATCGAGCTCTATAAAATCGAACTCCGCAGACGACCACAACGTAATTTCCTGTGAAAGGCGCGAAATATGCATCATAAAAAGACTGGCGGCAAATTCAAATTCCAACACGAAATCGCGGTCGCTCACGGCATCGATGCTGTTGCGGCTGACTTCGGAAAAGCCCAACTCTTGTGCCACAAACTCGCGGTCGATGTTGTATGGGACACCCGCAATGGCGCCACTTCCCAGCGGCAGCACGCTGGTGTGTTTCAGGCAATCGTAAAACCGCGTGATATCGCGTTCCAGCATTTCGAAGTAGGCTAACAAATGATGTGCAAACAACACCGGCTGAGCACGCTGTAAATGCGTGTAACCGGGCATAATGACATCTTTATTATTTTCCGCCAACTGTACCAGTATTTCCTGTAGTTCACGTATACCGCCAATAGTAAGACTAATGGCGGTGGTGACGAAAAGGCGCGTATCGGTAGCTACCTGATCATTACGTGAACGGGCAGTGTGTAGTTTTCTACCTACATCTCCTATTTTTTCGATCAAACGAGCCTCAATGTTCATATGGATGTCTTCCAGTTCCTGTTTAAACTGGAATTCGTCTTGTTCGATTTCCTTAGCAATACCTGCCAACCCCTCGATAATCTGCGTAGATTCGTCCTGGGTGATAATACCCTGCTTGGCAAGCATTTTGGCATGGGCGATACTACCCATTATGTCCACTGTAGCCAACCGCCAATCGAACTCGATCGAAGCAGTGTACCGCTGCACGGATTCATGGGCGGATTTCTTGAATCTGCCTCTTATTTGGCTCATTTTTCTCCCCAAATAACCTTACTGCAAATCACTCCCTGTAGCTAAAGGGAGTGTAGCATATTGCTATTTTGTTTTCTTTTTCTTACCTTCTAACTGTTTAGGCGCTATCAACCCCATCGGGTCTTCCTTATCGCTGAGTAGCTGTACCTGAGCCTGGGTAGCCACGGGCAAACCCCAAAGGTGGATAAAGCCGACCGCAGCACTGGCATCGAACTTATCGCCTTTATCATAAGTCGCCAGGCTGAGATTGTAAAGAGATTTGGGGGACTTGCGTCCGACTGTCATGGCGTGTCCTTTAAACAGCTTCAACCTGACCGTGCCGGTGACATACCGCTGAGAACTCTGGATGTATGCTGAAAGATCCCGGTTCAAAGCGCTGAACCATAAACCATTATAAATTATATCGGCGATTTCGATGGCGGCCTTTGATTTGAAGCGTAACTGGTCCTTTGAGAGGGTCATCGCCTCGAGCGCCTGGTGGGCAATTAACAATACGGTGGCCGCCGGGGCTTCGTAGGTCTCACGCGATTTGATACCCACAAGACGATTTTCAATGTGGTCGATTCTACCGATACCATGTTCTCCTGCTAACGTGTTAAGTTTTGTAATCAGACGCACACCATCGATTTCCTGACCATCCAGGCTTACCGGAATACCTTTTTCAAACCCGATTTCAATATATACCGGTCTGTCAGGGGTTTTTTCCGGGGATTTAGTCCATGTCCAGATATCTTCCGGAGGTTCTGCCCATGGGTCTTCGATGATCCCACATTCGGCACTTTTCCCCCAGAGACATTCATCGATGGAGTAAGGACTCTTCTTGGTGATGGGCACCGGAATACGGTGTTGCTTGGCATAATCAATAGTTTCTTCCCGTGTCATTTTCCACTCACGGGCTGGAGCCAGTACTCTCAACTGGGGCGCCAAAGCATGCACCCCTACGTCGAAACGTACCTGATCGTTGCCTTTGCCGGTACAACCATGAGCTACAATAGTAGCTCCTTCTTCCAGCGCCGTATCTACAAGTAGTTTGGCCATCAGAGGACGGGTTAATGCCGTGGCCAGAGGATATTGCCCTTCATAGAGAGCATTTGCCTGCAGCGCCGGGAAAACAAAATATTTCACAAACGTTTCTTTGGCATCGATGACGATGGCTTTGATCGCCCCAATTTTCAATGCCTTGATACGTGCAGCTTCAAAATCCTTTGAATTACCGACGTCGATAGTCAAAGTAATAACATCGACATTATATTTTTCTTTTAACCATTGGATAGCGACAGATGTATCCAATCCACCGCTATAAGCCAAGACAACCTTTTCGCCCATTAATATCTCCTCATTTTTATCTCTTGACGGTAGCCAGTGCTTTATCTAATCTGGCGAGACCCTCATCGATTTCACTATTGGTAATCACCAGCGCCGGCATAATCCGGATAGCGTTCGGTTTCACCGCGTTCACCAGCACACCCATCTGCAGACAGTTGGTCAGTACCTCTGCCGCTATGTCGCTGTTAAATTCAACCGCTACCAGCAATCCCTGCCCGCGGATTTCTGTGATAAACGGATACTTCTTCTTTAATTTTTTTAAACCTATTATCAAATGCTGCCCGGCTTTTTTAGCTTGCGATGGCACGTCCCTATCGATGACATACTTAACCACTTCGTAAGCAACAGCACAGGTCAACGGATTCCCGCCGAAGGTAGTACCATGGTCGCCCGGCTGGAAAACACTGCAGATTTCTTTAGCCAAAAATGCCCCGATAGGCACACCACCACCCAAGCCTTTGGAAAGTGTCATGATATCCGGCTCAACGCCGTAAGTTTGGTATCCCCATAATGTCCCCAGCCGCCCTAAGCCGGTCTGAACTTCATCAAATATCAACAGGATGCGTTTTTCATTGCACCACTGTCGCACGGCTTTCAAATAACCGGGCGCCGGTAGATTCACCCCGCCTTCTCCCTGAACCGGCTCCAGCATTATCGCACAGGTCTTCTCGGTAGTAGCAGCTTTTAAGGTTTCAATGTCATTCCAGGGTACATGTGTAAAACCCACGGGCAGCGGCTGATATGCTTCCTGGTATTTCGGTTGACCGGTAGCCGCAGTCATCGCCAGTGAACGCCCATGAAAAGAATTGTATGCGGTAATAACTTCATAAGCGCCGTTCAATTTTAGTTTACCGTAACGTCGCGCGAGTTTCACGGCGCCTTCATTCGCTTCGAGTCCGCTGTTCCCCATAAATACTCTATCGAAGCAGCTGTTCTTAACCAACAGTTCGGCCAACTTGATATACGGTAAAGTGTAATAAATATGAGAGGTCTGGATAAGTGTTTTCGCCTGCTTATTGATAGCTTTGACCATTAATGGATGGCAATGTCCCAGAACACAGACTGCCCATCCACCCACAAAATCGATGTATTCTTTATCATTATCGTCCCAGACACGCACACCCTGGCCGCGGGTAATTGTTACCGGTATTCGTTTAATACAATTAAAAAGTACATCATTTCCGCGTTTTTGCCAGTCTGTCATGGTTCTTTCTCCCTATTGAATAATGGTACCCGCAATACCTTTTAGGACGGCGTTAAGCAAAGCCCCGGGTTTTCTGCCATCGATGATATAAGCTTTACCGCCGACCGCAATAATTTTTAAGCTGCCGTTGATTTTAGGTATCATACCGCCGGCGGCAATGCCGCTATCTATTAACGACTGGGCTTCTACTTTATTTAGTTTTGATAATAAGTTACCGTTAATATCTTTAATTCCATTGACATCGGTAAGAAAAATCAGTTGTTCCGCTTTCAATGCCGCAGCAATATCACCGGCTATTGGATCTCCATTGATGTTTAACATCAGTGGCGCCCCGACAGGTCGGTCGATTGCAAAGTAACTCAGGGGAGCAATTACTGGAATAAACCCGGCGTTTATTAAAGTACTTAATACAGTTGTGTCTACTTTTTCCGTGACCCCCACATATCCCAATTCTCTATTCGAAATTCGTCCCTGGATCATGGCGCCATCGACGCCGCTAATACCCACAGCCCTGCCGCCGAGGGTATTTATCGTGGCAACAATCTGCTTGTTCACTAAACCGCCCAACACCGCCGCCACCATTTCCAGTGCTGGTTTATCGGTCACCCGTTCTCCCCGTACGAATGTAGTGGGAATGTTTTGCTTCTTCAACCATTCCGTGACTATATTGCCGCCGCCGTGCACGACCGCCAGGGATAATCCTTTCTTTTGTAAAGCTACAATATCTTCCAGGATGGGATCGTGCTTCCCGAAGGTTGCGCCGCCGATTTTAATGACAATTGGTTTACTCAATTATCTATCCTCATGACATTATGTCGTGTACTGGCTGTTAATGACTACATACTGTTCTGTGAGATCGCATCCCCAGGCAGTAGCTTCCGCCGGACCAAGGTGTAAATCCACTTCAATGACCACCTCGTTGGTTTTCAGGGCGTCGGTGGCTGTTTTTTTATCGAAATTCACCGGTGTGCCATCTTTAAGAGTAAAAATACCGGCCATAATGACATCCAGTTTGGTTTCAATGATATCGACCTCGCTTCTGCCTAAAGCTGCAGTCACCCGACCCCAGTTGGGGTCACAACCGTAAACAGCTGATTTAACCAGGTTGGAACTGACAATTGTTCGGACAGCGCGCCGGGCTTCAGTAATGTTTTTGGCACCTTTTACCCGCACTTCGATGAGTTTCGTCGCGCCTTCACCGTCGCGGGCAACCGATTTGGCTAAATGCACACAAACCTGGTTCAATGCCCGCTGGAAAATATTTGACAGCATACTGGAATCGGTAATCGTTTTGTTTTTGGCTTGGCCGTTGGCCATTAACAGGACAGTATCGCTCGGGCTGGTGTCACCGTCCACGGATATCATGTTGAAAGAAATAGCCACAGCTTCCCGCAGAGATTGATTCAAATAATCCACCGATACCGCAGCATCGGTGGTAATGAAGCAAAGCATCGTAGCCATGTTGGGGTGAATCATACCGGACCCCTTTGCTACCCCACCGATCATGAAACTACCACCTTCAAAGTTGACTTTCACGGCAATCTCTTTCGGCTTTGTGTCGGTGGTCATAATGGCTCGCTCGAAATCATGCCCGCCAGCGGCAGTCAATATTATTTGCTGAACGCCTTTGCGCATGGCATCCATCGGCAACGGCACTCCGATCACACCGGTGCTGGCAACCGCCACTTCATCAGCCTCAATCCCAAGTGCCTTGGCAACCAGTTCCGTCGTTTCTACTGCATCTTTTAATCCCTGTTTGCCGGTGGAAGAATTAGCGCAACCGCTATTCGCTATTACCGCGAAAACTCGATTGTGTTTCTGGAAATGCTGCAGATTTACCACCACAGCCGCTGATTTGATCTTGTTAGTCGTAAAGACCGCAGCAGCATTACAAGGTTCCTGCGAGTAGATCATACTAAGATCAAGCACATCTTCGCCGGGTTTTTTTATGCCGGCAAAAGTTGCCCCGGCTGTAAATCCCTTGGGTGAAGTAACGGTACCATCAGGCACAATTTCAATCTGGCTCATAATAGTTCATTATACAATAAACCAGAATGTTTAAGCACGAAACTCCCCACAAGCATATATTTACATTGTTTTCCCGCGATGAGAGATGCTGATTTTCACTGACTGAAGTGGATGAATGGGGGCAAAACACTACAGTGTTGAGTGTGAATCCTCAGTATTTAAAGATGAATAACGTGACAGCCGGCACCAGTCCACCAACAATTGCGGGTATTATGGTCGCGACGATAATCACATTCGTTTTCGCTATGATCATGCCGTATGACGGTGCGGAAATCTGCACAACGTAACTAGATAAAAATCCTATAGCGACGCCTGTAAATATGGATAAGGTAAATAGAAAACCAACCCGGTGAGCGTGCAAACGGTTTTTCGTCAGCCAGTAAATAACATGGGCAATCAGACAAAATCCTAAACCGATTCCCGCCCCCGTTATAATCCCAAAATTCTGATAATTAGCATTATCTGTCTTCCCCGGTCCCAGATCAGCAGAAGTGATTGCAAAGAACCCGATCATGGCCCCGTAGCCGATACAAACAAGCCATCTTAAAATAGATATACCTGAAATTTTCTTCATACGATATTATACAACCGGCGTCAACCAGGTTTACCTTCTATTTCGATTTGTTAATCTGTGTTGTACTTTGGACTGGGTATAGCTTTGATCATATATGGCAAAGAGAGGCAGGTGTTTATCCTGCCTCTTATTATTTTCTTTCCATCCCGTGCTGTGATACGGGTCCAGTATCTGTTTTCTTTGGTTCCCGGCTTTCGCCGGGATGGAATATCGTAATATTACACCTTTATCTTACCCCACAACTCCATCACTTTTTTCTTCAGGTCATCCATCGTGCCATCGTTGTAAATCACGACGTTCGAACGCTTGATACGTTCTTCGTTAGACATCTGTGAACGTAAGCGGCTGCGGATCTGCTCCTCCGGGAGCCCGGTACGCGCGACCGCGCGTTTTATCACGTTTGCCTCGTCTGCTACTACAACCCAGACCTCATCCACCAGCGGTGCCCAGTTGGCTTCAAAGAGTATCGCCGCATCCACCACGATTACTTTAATTCCCTGCTTTTTATAATCGTTGATGCGATTTTTCATCATTTCGTACATGCGTGGATGCACAATGCTATTCAGTTTTTTCAGGTTATCCGGTTGGCTGAAAACCAGCGCCCCAAGCTTCTTACGGTCGATTGTATTATCGGCAGCGAGAATATCTTTACCAAACTCCTTAACCAGTGTCTGCCATGTGTCGGTATGCGGCAGGTAAGCCTCGTGGCCTACTTTATCCGCATCAATTACCGTAGCGCCCCGTTCCGCCATTATCTGAGATACGGTGCTCTTGCCGCTGCCCATTCCACCTGTAAGTCCGATTACTCTCGTCATAATTTTCCTTCTGGATGAATCTCTTTTTACTTCATCTCCGGTTCTATGATGCTGTAATTACCGTCCTTACGGCGGTAAAGTAAATTCAATTCCTTGGTAGCCGCATTATTAAAGAGGAAAAAATCATGTCCCAATAGCTCCATTTGTTGTATTGCTTCCTCGGTGGTCATCAACCTGACCGCGAACCTTTTAGTCCTGACTACCGTTGGTTCGTCGCCTTTTTCATCGACTATATCGCCCTCGATGGTGCCTTTCGTTATTTGTGAAGATTTGTTTTTCTTATCGAATTTGCCTTTGTAACGTTCAATCTGACGATCCAGCGCCGGCACCACCTTATCTACGGCTACCAGCAGGTTTTCACCATTCTCTTCCGCACGCAAGAGTAAACCATCGGATTCCAGTGTTACCTGAGCACGGAAATGATACTTTGTCGCTCTGGCCTTAAGCTCCATCAATTCTATTTTTACGGTCTTTACATTTGGTAAATGCCGGTTGATTTTACTAATTTTCTTTTCAACGTAGCTACGGACAGTGGGCAGGATTTCTACATTGTGGCCGATGATTTGAATTTCCATATTTTCTCCTTTCATTTCACTATATTTCTTTCGCTAGAGCTAACCCCCTTACGGAAACTACTCCGGCTTGTTTTAAAGCGGTAGCACAGGCATTCAACGTTGCCCCGGTAGTAGTTACATCATCCACTACGATAATATTTTTACCGGAAATTTTATCCGGAGTACACTCAAACAATCCGATGACATTGCGGTGTCGTTCGGAAACACTTGTGGTTCTGGCTTGAGGCAAGGAGTATTTAGTGCGGACCAGACTCGTTTCGTCAACCCGTATTCCGATCGATTTGCTCAATTCTTGCGCCAGTAAACCCGATTGGTTATAACCGCGTTCACGTAAACGTCTGGGATGGAGCGGCACCGGTATCAAGAAATCGGCATTTATTGGATTAGCAACCAAATATTTATGTAACATTTCGGATAAAGTGGCAGATATTGCCCGTAGATTTTGATATTTCAATTGATGTACGGACTCACGAATGATCCCTTCGAAACGAAAAGGAGCCCGGATACCATCGATATCTGCCTGCCAGTTAATACAGGCAGGGCAATAAAATCTGTCACTTACGGGGATGCCGCACTTAAGACAAACAGGAGGTTCTAAATGAGGCAATTTATTGGCACATTCTGGACAGATAAATGCTCCATCTCTACCGCACCCCACACAAATCTGTGGAAATAAGAGATTAAGTGCCACCCCTTTGAGTTTTATCAGTTGAGGAAGCACATCTACCACCCAAAGTTTTTGGTCTGACTAATTACGTCTACTGTCTGGATCGACTGTGGTTCGTTCCGCTCATGATAGGTTCGTCAACATAGACATCGCCGTTACGGATTTTGAGGTTGAAACCGCATTGAGGATTTGTGCATACCCAGGCTTTGTAATTGATTGTTGCGCCCTGGCTACCGAAATCTGATAAAGGTACAAGGTCACCGGTTTTACATTTCTGACACTTAGGGAAATTGGCTTGTTCCACGAATCCCTCCTCCCATCCTAATTGTTAAATCTTAATTAGTATACACCTAATAATGAGAATGTTACAATAGAATTTAGAGAGAATTATCGGATTTTTGCAGGTATTATTAATGATTACCATCATCGATTATAAAGCCGGTAATTTAACCAGCGTATGCTTGGCATTTGACGCTCTGGGCGTACAAACAATAGTCACTGACGACGCAAAGAAGATTATCTCAGCGGAAAAAATCGTATTCCCGGGAGTTGGAGCAGCTGGCGCTGCAATGGTGAACCTGCGTAAATTGAATCTCATAGAACCGATTAAGCATCAGGTAGCTGCCGGGATCCCGTTCCTGGGCATATGCTTCGGTATGCAGTTGCTATTCGATAGATCTGAGGAGAATGGCGGCACAGAATGCCTGGGTATCCTCGAAGGCGAGGTTAAAAGATTTATACCTCCATCGAACGATATTAAAATTCCCCACATGGGGTGGAATGCCGTTAAAATCGTGAAAAAACATCCTTTACTAAAAGATATTGAAAATAAGAGCGAATTTTACTTCGTGCACAGCTACTACCCAATTACGAAAGTAAAAGATACTATCTACGGCGAGACCGACTACGCGGGTGTTAATTTTACCTCGGTAGTGGGTAAGAATAACGTACTGGCGACGCAGTTCCACCCAGAGAAATCCGGCAGAATAGGCTTGAAATTACTAGATAACTTTACACGGTGGGATGGAAAATGTTAACCAAGCGTATTATCCCCTGCCTTGATGTGCGTAACCGGAAAGTAACCAAGGGTGTGCAGTTTCAGAACAATATCGAACTGGGCGATCCGGTGGAAATGGCAACTATCTATAGTCGTGAAGGCGCTGATGAACTGGTTTTTTATGATATTACCGCCTCTGCCGAAGGTCGGCCGATTGATATCGAAATGGTGAAAGATGTAGCCCGCGCCATACACATTCCTTTTGCGGTGGGTGGCGGTATCTCCACACTGGAAGACATGCGCCGGGTTTTACTCGCCGGGGCGGAGAAAATTTCCGTTAACTCTTTGGCGATTGAAAAACCCTCTTTGATCAGCGAGGGCAGCCAGGCGTTCGGCAGCCAGTGTATCGTATTGGGAATGGATCCTGTAAGAAATCCTGACCGTAAGAAATTCCCAAGCGGTTATGAAATTACCGTGAAAGGTTTCCGTCAGAGGACCGGCATCGATACCCTGGAATGGGCGAAACGCGCCGAGTCTCTGGGCGCCGGTGAAATTGTGGTCAATTCAGTCGATGCAGACGGCATGCAAACAGGTTTCAACCTGGAATTGACTGCTTTAATCTCCACCTCAGTCAATATTCCAGTGGTTGCCTCGGGGGGTGCCGGGATACCCCAACATTTAGTGGATGTATTTATCGCAGGTAAAGCCGATGCCGCGATTATCGCCAGCATGGTGCACACCGGTAAATACACTATCCGCGAAATCAAGAATACCATGGTCGCCGCTAAAATCCCCACGCGGGAGAAATGGTAGACACTGTAGGAATTTTTCGTTCCCTCCCTCTTTCAGAAAGAGGGATTAAGGAAGATTTAGTGTATCAATGTATCCTTCAAATCCCTTTATACTTGCTCTCTTTAGCTAAAGGGAAAGTAACGTCAACTTAGAGGAATTGTCTTCATTACAGTATAAACAGCCCCGGCCGGGGTCAACTGGCTCTTGATCAAATGTACTTCTTTCACCTTCACCGGTACTATTGAGGTAAAAGTAGTCGTAGAAATCAATTTCCCCAGGCGTTGCCAGTCAAAATCCGGGGCTTCATTGCGGACTCTGGCTAGTGTCAGATGCGGCGAGTAAGCTCGCCTCTCACGCGGAAATCCCAGCAGTTCCATATTATCTTCGATTTTTGTATGCAGGGCAACGAGTTTTTCCATTTCACCCTTGACACCCACCCAGATAAGTTCCGGGCGGTTCAGGTTGGGGAAGGCTCCGGTACCGCCAACCTCCAATTGGAAAGGATGGACGTCTTTCACGGATTCAACCATAGAGAGTTCGATTTCCTCGATGAGTTCTTCGGAAACTTCACCGAAAAACTGAAGTGTGATGTGAATACCCTGCGGATCAACCCAGCGCAGAATCGAAGGACTGCGACGTTTGAGTAACGTGATTAATTCCGCGAGTTCTTTTTTTAACTCACCGGGAAGTTCTATCGCGATGAAACAGCGGATTAAAGCCATGAATTTTACCCTTGTTATTTTCTGTCCCTTTATGAAGAGAGATTTGAAACAGGGAGTTTATTCCTTTGTTAAGTCAAAAACCAAGTAATTTTCGCGCGTTACCGCCCAAGATCTTTTCTATTGTTAAAGATGGTAAACCCATGGTTTCGATTTCCTTAATATATCGTCCAGCTGATATTAATGGATAATCTGTTCCGAATAGAATTTTATCTTCGCCGATCACCTGGATAACCTGCCGATATATCTCCGGTTTATAAAGAAATAGTGAAGCTGCGGTGTCAAAATACGCATTTTTCAGTGCTGTTTTTACTTCCGGCATCGTGGCATAAAATGGTAAACCGCCTCCCCAGTGAGCGCACACTATTTTTAATTCCGGGGAAGCTGTGATCACCTTATATAATAAATCCGGGGTGGCTGTACCCTTACCAGGATATTGGTGTCCGACTGGTTCTGAGGAGTGAGTGAGTAAAATACCTTTGTGTTTTATGATTAATTCGGTAATTGGTTTTAAAATATTTATGTGTCGTCCGGCAGGTAATAAATCCGGTCGGATTTCCCCGACGCCGGCAGCACCTGATTCCAGACATCGTTCTATTTCTTTTAACGATCTATCATCCCCAATCAGAGGCGCAAAACAAAAACCAACCAACCTTTTCGGGTAACGCGCCACCGATTCCAGAATGTAATCATTGACCTTAACGGATAATTCCCGGGTTGCCCAGGCATATGACAACACTACCGATTTATCGATGCTGTTTTTATCCATTACGGCGATGAGATCATCGGCGGTGGCTAATTTGGCTTTAGGATTAGAGTAAATTGCCGCAAAAGAACTATCTTGTTCCGCGTATTTCAGTCGGTTTTGTTTGAACTGCGGAGGCACGATATGCGTATGAAAATCAATTATCATTTGCACCGATTATAACATAAGCCCTGGAAAACAGCTCATGCTCATAAATAGAATAGTCCAGACAATAAACAGCTCTATTTTTAGATATTGTTGGTAGATACCGTGCGTTTTAATTATTTATTTTCCTCTCTTTTTATTTCTATGCCTGTAGATCCCTGCCAATGGAGTTGCGCTTGGTTCTAATGTAGGTTATGATTGACATTAGCAGTCTAACCAAGAGAGTGCTAAAATTAAGCTAAAAGGAAACAAGGAGAGTATTATGGCTGTGAAGCTACAACCCATGGGTGACCGCCTGGTTGTCAAACAATTGCAATCAGAAGAAAAGACCAAGAGCGGTATTTATCTGCCAGATACGGCTAAAGAAAAGCCGCAGGAAGGCAAAGTCGTGGCAGTTGGCCCCGGCAGAATGACCGATGAGGGCAAACGCCTCCCGATGGATGTCGAGGTCGGAGACATCGTTATCTATGCCAAATATGGCGGCTCTGAAATCAAAGTCGACGGCGAAGAGCTGATTATCATGCGCGAGAGCGATATTCTCGCCAAAAAATCTAAGAAATAGTTTCATTAATACAGGAGAAGATATATGGCAAAACAAATTATTTTTGGTGAAGAAGCCAGACACGCCCTGAAAAAAGGTGTTGACACGCTGGCAAATGCAGTAAAAGTTACCCTCGGTCCTAAGGGACATGCGGTTGCCCTGGATAAGAAATGGGGCGCTCCCTCCGTGATCGATGACGGCGTGACCATCGCGAAAGACATCGACCTGCCCGATCCCTTTGAAAATATGGGCGCCCAGTTAGTTAAAGAAGCCGCCAGCAAAACTAACGATGCCTGCGGTGACGGCACCACCACCTCCACAATCTTAGCCCACGCCATTATAACACAAGGTTTCAAGAATATCGCAGCCGGAGCTGAATCGATGGCTCTGAAACGCGGTATCTCCATGGCCGTTGAAACTGTGATTGAAGAACTAAAACGGGCTTCTACCCAGGTTAAAGGTCAGGAGCAAATCGCTCAGGTTGCCACCATTACCGCCAAAGACAAGAAAATCGGCGATTTAATTGCCGAAGTCATGGAAAAGGTTGGTAAAGATGGCGTCATCACTGTCGAAGAATCGAAAGGCATTACTTACGAAACCGAGTTCGTCGAAGGTATGCAGTTCGATCGCGGTTACGTTTCCGCTTATTTCGTAACCAATGCCGATAAAATGGAAACCGTCATCGAAGACCCCTACATTTTAATTACCGATAAGAAAATTTCCGCCGTGGCAGATATTCTGCCCGCGCTCGAGAAAATCCTCCAGGTCTCCAAGAACCTGCTGATCATCGCCGAGGACGTCGACGGTGAAGCCTTGGCGACACTGGTCGTCAACAAATTGCGCGGCACCATCAATGTGCTGGCTGTCAAAGCCCCCGGTTTCGGTGATCGACGTAAAGCGATGCTCGAAGATATTGCCATCCTTACCGGCGGTCAGGTTATCTCCGAGGAAGTCGGCCGCAAACTGGATTCCGTGACTGTCGAAGATTTAGGCCGCGCCCGCCGTGTAACCTCCGACAAAGACAACACTACGGTCGTCGAAGGTAAAGGCACCGAAGCTGCTATCAAAGCCAGAATCAAGCAGATCAAGGCCCAGATTGAAGAAACCACTTCCGATTTCGATCGCGAGAAACTCCAGGAACGCATGGCGAAACTCTCCGGTGGCGTAGCCGTCATCAAAGTCGGCGCCGCGACCGAAGTGGAACTGAAAGAACGCAAGCACCGCGTCGAAGATGCCCTCTCGGCAACCAAAGCAGCCGTTGAAGAAGGCATTTTACCCGGTGGTGGTGTTGGTTTATTGAATGCCTTGCCGGCTCTTGATAAACTCAAGGTCACGGGCGACGAATTGACCGGTGTCGATATCATACGCAAGTCCGTCGAAGAACCTATCCGCTGCATCGCCAACAATGCGGGCAAAGATGGTTCCGTGATCGTGGATGCCGTCAAGAAGGCCAAGAAAGGCTTCGGCTACGATGCTGAAAAGGACGAGTTCGGCAACATGATCGAGAAGGGTATTATCGACCCGACCAAAGTTGTGCGCTCCGCCTTACAGAATGCAGCCTCCATTGCCAGCATGGTACTCATCACCGAATCGCTAGTCGCTGACATTCCTGAGAAAGAAAAGACCCCTGCAATGCCAGGTGGCGGTGGCGGGATGGGTGGTATGGAAGGAATGTACTAAGCCCGACAAAGTTGGGAAGTACCAAATCTCAATACTCAAATCTCGAAACCCCTTTTTACCACTAATAAAAAGAGCCCCGAACCTTTCGGTTCGGGGCTTCTTTTTTATCGCCACGTCATCCCGATGACAATCGGGATCCAGATTAGTTGACTATCTTGTTTTTTGTGATAATTTCGGATATTATAATGCCATTATGATAGATCATCCTATCACCAAGCCTAAGTCTACAATTAGAAAAAGAATACAAAGTACCGTCTTCGTTTTCATATGTGTAATATTGGGTGTTTTCATATTTCAGGAGGTTTTAGGAATTAGCCTTAAGGAACACTTCCAACCACTTCACATCAAACTTGGAAATTTAGGGCTAATGGTTTCAAACGCAAGACAGAACAGCCACCACGCCGGAGATTTTTTTAATTCATACATCATCTTCTCCTGGTATTGACGCTCTCGTATTTTATAATGCCAACGATAATGCCAGTTTTTGTATAGCCATGGGTTCTGGTGTGTATCTAGCTAAAATAATCGGTTTGCCGGGAGATACGGTAAAGTTTAACAATGATTCTTATGAAATACGCGGTAAGTTGTATCCCACAGAACAGAGGTACTATGTTGGTAATGAATTAAAAAACTTACCAATTGAATTAACAAATATGCAATGGGGAGATAAATACTATGATAGGCTTTCAGGACTTACTCTATCAATACCCGATGATCAATACTTAACGGATGAGTGGATTGGTTGGGAGTGTTTACCAGATAAAATGATAAATGGAAGTACCGCCATTGCAAAACGGTTTACAATAAAAGCGCCATCCATCATTGGGGTTTGTTTGATGCAAGTCGGGCACTCATGGATTTTTGAGAATTATCAAGGACATCTCATATATTAACTATATTGATTCTAATTAAATTACCCCAACGTTCTTTTTAGCTTCTTCGGTTATCTCGTATTTGCGCGGCTTCTTATCCGGGTTGGGTAAACGCACCCCGAGTTTCTCCAGTATCGGCCAGATATTTTTCGCAAATTGATTGCCGAAGGTGGCATTATCCGCCTTAGAAATATGATTGTTAGGGAACTGGCTCCGGACGATTTTCATACAATCTGTGCTTCTAAAAGCCCCGACTGGGATTCGCTGGATAATCGCCCTGGCAATCGCCTCGTACTCCGGCTGCCGGTTAATAATAACAGGCTTTTCCCTTGGGACAACCACCGGCGGTCGGTGAATTACGGCAGGCTTTTCTACCGGTTGGACCGGAGCTGGCGTTTTATTCTCACCGTAAGATATGATATGTAAGTATCTTGAGGGCAGGAAATCATTGAGCGCCCTTGAATGTGTATCCGGACGGTCGGTTAAAAACCACATGAATGGCAGGTCGTTTTTGTTTGCAAAAGGCATTTCTTGTTTGATGGCTGCGAATAACGCGACATAGTCGCTGTCATCACTCAAAATGGCGATGTGAGTAACGCGCTTGGAGAGTAAATCTGTTATTGCGTCCAGCACCAGCGCCATATCCGCCAGGTTCTTGGAAATTCCGCTATAACCGTAGCGCTGAATGCCGTTAACAGATACCTTGATATCGGGGAACATATGATCCGCCCAAAAATGCCACAAACGGGTTTGGTCGGCCTTCACATAGAGCCGCATGCTATCCGGCTTCGGAAAATCCGCCGGCCACTGTTCGAGCGTGGCCACAATGGCCTTTTTAGCGAATTCCGTTAAATTTTCAACATCGACGTAGAGTGTCGTATTCGGCGTAGGTTGCATCCTTCATTACTAAAATGTTCCCCCTCATTGTAGGGTTAACGAGGACAACATGCAATATTATGAATCAAAATTGGGAAGTTAAAATGGAATTGAGTTAAATCTTCAGTAAACCAAGCAGTTTACGGTCTTCTTTCACCGGTCCAACTACAGACAGGCGCAGTCTTTCACTCACCAGCATTTCACGGGCTATTTGGGCCATATCCACGGCGGTAATGGCTTCAATTTTTGCGACCACTTCTTCCACACTCATCACATAACCGCTGAGCACTTCCTGCCCCCCCATCCAACCGGCGACACTACGGCTGTCTTCCATGCGTAACAGCAAACGGCCTTTGGAGAGTTCTTTGGCTTTGGTCAATTCTGCCTGATTTACGGGTTCTTTTAATAGTGCCAACTGGCGCAAAATTGCCCGAACACCGGTTTCCAAATTCTTCGGGTCGACTCCGGCATAAATGGTCAGCGCGCCCGAATCCTGAAAATGGTCGAGGTAGCTGTTGATGTTATAAACCAAACCCAATTTATCGCGGACCTCGAGGAACAAGCGGCTGCTCATCCCCTCCCCTAAAATAACGTTCAACAGGTCAAGGGTAAAACGCCGCGGGTCGGTAAGTGAGACACCAGGTAACGCCAGACAGAGATGGGTCTGCTCGGTTTCTTTGTATTCCAGAGCCAAACCCGGATTTTCTTTTTCGATATAAGGTATAAAAATGCGGTTTTTCTTTTTAGACTGCCAGTCGCCAAGTAACTTATTCACTATTTCTACAGTAGCTTTTTGTTCGATGTTCCCGGCGATACTGACCACCGTCGTAGACGGAGAATACTCCGTGGCGATGTAGTCCAGCATTTGCGTACAAGTGATAGTACTCACGGATTCCCGGGTACCGGCTACGTCGCGCCCCAGGGGATGATTCGGCCAGAGAATCTCATCGATGAGCATCCCGACAAGTTGCTGGGGTGTATCCATGCTCATACCGATTTCTTCGATAATGACGCGGCGCTCTTTTTCGATGTCGTTTTTATCGAAGCGGGAGTTTAAGATCATGTCCACCAAAACGTCAAGTGCGATTTCAAAATGGGGTTGGGCCACTTTACACCAGTAGACGGTGATTTCTTTATCGGTGCCGCCGTTAAGAATGCCGCCGACACCTTCGATGGCGACAGAAATATCCTTGGAAAAAGGACGTCTCTCTGTCCCACGGAACATAATATGTTCGATAAAGTGAGAAATACCGGCCTCGGTTTCAGTTTCATAACGGGCGCCGACGCCCAGGTAGATACACACCGATACCGAGCGCGTATGCGGCATGGGGCTGGTGACTATTCTAAGACCGTTATCGAGTGTAATTTTATGGTACGAATTAGTTTCCAATACTTAATTTTAATATATAAGGCCGTTTTGGTCAATCTTTATGTCTAGTTAACCGCGAGCAAAACAACTAGAAGCTATTGGCTATTAGCTCGTAAAAAGTTGACTAAATCACCATAATTGAGCTACATTTAATAAGTGGCATTCGGGTATTGCCCGTGCCTGTGGTGCCGAGTGCCGAAGTGGCGGAATGGCAGACGCGCTACGTTCAGGGCGTAGTGTCCATAACCGGGCGTGAGAGTTCAAATCTCTCCTTCGGCACCACTAATTTTGTGCGCTTGTAGCTCAGTTTGGATAGAGCGCTGCCCTGCGAAGGCAGAGGTCGTGGGTTCGACCCCCACCAAGCGTACCACTAACACCTGCGGGCGGTTAGCTCAGTTGGTTAGAGCACCTGCTTTACACGGAGCATCGCACTCTCCAGCGTAGAGATTAACTCCCAAAAATGGTTAATTTTAGCTTCAAAACTGGGTAATATCAGCTAGAAAGTCCTCCTTGAAAAATGTGCAAAATGAGCACCTGCTTCGACGATTTTTTAAGGAGGAAATCGTGACCACCGCAACCTTAGCAACCGAAACCGAACGACTTGTTTACGGGTACCAGATCTGTGCCAGTACCGAAGGGAACAGTCCCGCCGCTATCCGGGTGGTAAAAGATGCCATCAAGTACTTCCAAAAATTTCTCGATTCCCATTATCCCGGGGTGCCGCTGATGGCGGTGACCGCCCAGGAAATCCGGGCATATACCTATTATCTCCAGCATAAACAGTGTTATTTGGCGCATCCGAGCACCCCGGTTCAAGAAAGATTACTCTCCGGCCATACCGTCAATACATACGTTCGCAGTCTGAGAACTTTTTACTCCTGGCTGGTATCAGAAGAAATCCTACAAAACCACCCTTTCACCAAGGTCAAGATACCGCGTTGCCCAAAAAAAGTAATCGCGACTTTTTCACCGTCTCAGCTCCAAGCATTACTCAGTGTCATCAATACCAACAAAGGAGATGGTTATCGAAACCAGGCGATAATCCTCACATTGCTCGATACCGGTTTAAGGCTCTCGGAACTGTGCGGCATGAGGATTGATGATTTATCGCTGGAAGACGGTATGGCTAAGGTGCTGGGCAAAGGAAACAAGGAACGCACGGTCCCGATTGGACGGATGGTACAGCGTTTATTATGGCACTACATCGAACAAATACGCCCGCAACCAATGAATGTTAACCGTAACTTTGTGTTTCTCACTCACCAAGGCCTGCCTTTCAGGACAAGAGGAGTTCAAATTATGTTGAAAAGGTATGGACTGAAAGCCCGACTGCTGGGCGTAAGATGCTCCCCTCATACGCTAAGGCACACGGCAGCAATCACCTTCCTGAGAAATGGGGGGGATGTCTTTAGTCTGCAAAGGCTGCTGGGACATTCAAACTTGGAAATGACACGGCGATACAGCGAACTGGCGACCATTGACGTGAAAAAAGCGCATATAATGGCAAGCCCAGTGGATAATCTAGACTTCAATATCAAAAGCGGGGGACAAAATTCCGGACATGACACCAATCGAGGGAGGCTAATAACACCCCACAAACCACCCAGCGGGTGAACAATTCGATGTTTTGTTCAACGGATTAAGACTTGTGGTGGAGATGGGGGAGGCCCTCTCTCCCTCTGAAACGCGGCTTGGTTGGATTCAAAATAGTACTAATCGACCTGTTTCATCAATTGTTCGAATCCCCTTAACTTGAGCTGACGTAGCGGTTTCTGTTCAATTACTAGTTACCGATTGGATGCATTGGAACTGTGGCGGTTCTCCATAAGTTTGAGAGTGATATCCCTTAATTTGGACAGGGAATCCGCCATATCGCTAATTTCTGCATCCGTTAGACAACCAGTGATTGATTCCATCCTTTCCCTGATCGCCTGCAGCCATTCATTATAAGCTTGTCGCCCCTTGTCCGTGATGCTGATTTTTACACTCCGACGGTCGGTCAAGTTATCGTCGCGGCAGAGATACCCCATTTTCCCCAGCTTGTCAGCCATGTGCGTCATTTGGGAACGGGGGATGTGTAATAAATCGGCGATGGAAGAGAGCTTAATCGGGCCGTTGTCATTGAGGATTTTCATGATACTAAAATGCTGCGGCCAGATATCATCCTTGATAACTGAGAAGACATCATTCAAAAGAATGTTGCCGATATTTTTTCCGACGATGCGCGGAATGATCAACACCGCCTCAGCGATCTCAAAGATTTTCTGTTCTCGTTCCATTTTCCTGCTGCGATTTGTCTTACGCCAGCAACCCTCCGTCCATCACCAGAGTATGACCGGTGACATAGCTTGCAGCGTCCGAGGCGAGAAAAAGGGCACCGGCAGCAATTTCTTCAGCTGAGGCAATTCGTCCCAAGGGGATCATCGATTGAAGCATCGTCTTGAACATTTCCGGGTTATTGCCGACAAGCGCGGCGATGTTCGGCATGGACGTTTTGGCATTTTGTATGGTCTGTGCAAACCCTGCACCATTCGTATCCCAACCCTGGATCATGTCAGTCTTGACTCCACCCGGAGCGATAGCATTTACCCGGATGTTGTACTTCCCCAGGTCCCACGCCAACCCGCGGGTTAAATTGATTATCCCAGCCTTGGAGGGACCATAAACATTACTGCCGCGGCGGACCGTTTCTAAGCCCTCGACGGAGGAGATATTAATGATACTGCCACTTTTCTGATTGCTCATAGTTTTACTGACTGCATGGCAACAAAAAGCGGTTCCCTTGAGGTTGACATTCATTACCTTGTCCCATTCGCTCTCTTTCATATCATGAGCTACTGTGGCACCGAGGGCGATGCCAGCGTTGTTAACAAGTACATCAATTTTACCGAATGCCAACAAGGTTTTTTTGACCATTTCATCCACCTGGTCACTTTTCGAGACGTCCGTCCTTATGGTAAGACACTTACGACCAATTCGATTCACTTCTTTAATCAGAGCGTCAAACTCATTATTTTCATCGGTCAGGTCGCACACAACAACATCTGCCCCAGCTTCCGCGAATGTTAATGCAATTGCTTTCCCGATGCCCCGTCGTCCTCCCGTCACCACCGCCACCCGGTCTTTCAACAAAAACTTCTCGATAATGCTCATTTCTGCTCCTCATCAATAACCAATAGTTCAAACGGGACCTAGCTAACCATTCGCAACGTTGTTATTCTAGGATTTTTACTGCACCCATCCCTCCGCTTAATTGGGTAACAATCGTTGCGTCATATAATTCTTTGATCTCGAGATCCGCCAGCCTCTCGACAATATGACCCATCGTGGGCAATTGCTGGAAGTTTCCCTTGATTAAGCGGAGGGACGACTTGCCAGTCAGTGTCTCTCTAATATTGACCGATGGAGCTCCCTGACTAGTCGAGATGGTCAGGTAATCGGCATCGGTTTCAGAAAGGGTTCCGGTTTTGAGAATGAACTTGTGACAGATCAGTCCGCTGCTGGGGGGTTGTTTTTTTACCGCTTCAGCTTTTTTCTGTAACTCTTCCGGTGTTAACGCATGAATTCCGGTGACATTCATTTCAACGAAAGTGAATCCATACCAGTGCGCGATGCATGCGAAGGTGTCGTTATATTTTCTTGCCGGCGGCAGATCGGCATAAATTTTCGGCCAGCCGATGCCTTCACGACCCCCCATAATTGGTTCGGTCATGTTTTCCCAGACCACCGGTAAAAATTGACCATAGGTTTTACCATTTTTGCCGGAATGAATCACCGGGAACATGACCATCAGGATGTTATACGAACGGCCAGCTAGCCACTTGATCCCTCCCTGATAGACCATGGAAAGTGTCACGATGGGTGCGCTGACCTCAAGGTTTTTACCGGAGGGTAGCATCGCTTGGAGTTGCTCCCGATTGGTCAGGAAGCTCATCGTGACCGATGTCTGGGCATCGCTGACGGAAACTGAGCCCTGCAGTTTGACGCCCACGGTAGATGCAGCTCCTGTTTTATCCGTGTTGAAAATCCCGGATATTGAGGCTAAATGTTGTTTGATGAGATCAAAGTTAGTCGGCATAATAACAACGCCGGCATTCAAGTTTGCCATGAGTTCCATGGGGTCAGCCATTTTAATAAATCTCCTTATCAAATAATTAACTAAATAATTATTATCTAAATAACTATCTTTGTCAAAAAGTTAGTTATTTAGTGCCATTTATATAGGTTTTGGACTGCTGCTGCCTTTAAGTACTCAAGGTCATGAGCTCTCAATTTCCACACCAGATTCATCGTTCGAGGCGAGGATTTAACGTTTTTTATAAAAACTAAATCGATTATTGAAGAAAGTGATGAGGTGTTTGCGCATAACCCGAAACCATCTTATAATATCGGGTATTGATAAGACCCAAATCTAAGGATATAATATCAATTCAAAATCGGATGTTTTCCCCAATGGAATTGCTACTATGATGATGGGTATTCAACCAACAAAATTAATAGGACGAGAAGAGAAGCTAACTTCAATTATTGAATTGTTACTAAATGGAGATATCCATTTGCTAACTCTTACGGGTGTTGCTGGAGTTGGCAAGACTCGCCTTGCAATAGAAGTTGCCGACAGGCTACAGTCCAATTTCGATAGAGTTGTATACATTGATCTTTCTTTGATCACAAACCCCAAACAATTACTCTCAACGATCGCATTTAAGTGTGAAGTTCTTGAGAGAGTCACTGAAGCTATTTCCGAACGAATATGTAGAAACATCAGTCATCAGAAATACCTAATAGTACTAGACAATTGTGACCATGTTTTAGATGCAGTTCAAGACCTCGAAGAAATATTGAAAACTTGTCCCAACCTGAAAATACTTGCTACCAGCCGGGAGAATTTACAGCTCATGTGGGAACGAGTTGTGGTTGTTCCACCTCTTGAAATTCCCACCTTTCAACCATTACCGCCATACAACGTATTAGCACAAACTCCGGCAATCGTTTTCTTTGTACAGAGAGCTCAAGCTTATGATAATACTTTCAAACTTACTCATGAAAATGCTCACTTGATAGCAGATATTTGTATCCGTCTTGATGGAGTACCTCTTGCCATGGAACTAATAGCTTCACTTGTCAATCAATTAGGACTAAAGGTAATCTCTGCGCGCTTGAGTAAAATTCTTAATTATTCTATGATCGGCAGCCGTGACTTACCCGCTCATCACAAGACATTACGGGCGGCCATCGATTGGACTTTCGATCTACTCGATTCTAAAAAACAATGCCTTTTAAGAAGATTAGCGGTATTCAATGTTGGCTGGACTCTCCTGACGGCTGAAAAAGTTTGTTCAGGAGGTATTTTGACAGTCGACGATATACAGGGGTTATTGGAAATTCTTGTCAGGCATTCTTTAGTTTGGACTGAAGAGTACAAAACTGATGAAATGCGTTACAGATTTCCTGTGATAATTCGGGAGTATGCGCTCGAAAAGTTGAACGAAGCGAAAGAACAAAAAGAGTTTCGCCGTCGCCATAGGGACTGGTTTTTAGAATGGATCAAAAAAGGTGAAGTAAATTTTTATAATGACAACGTAACACAATGGCTTGAACAGATTGAAACAGAATACGGCAATATTCGTTCTGCATTGGAATGGAGTTATTCGGAAATAGGCGAAGCTGAAAATGGCATGGCCATGTATGCTGCATTACATAGGTTCTGGTACGCGCGGGGACATTTTACGGAAGGAAAGATTATTGGAAATAATTTATTAAAGCTAGTTCCTGACCGAAATTTGAACCGGGTCAGTGCTCTTATTGAAATGGCTAATACCTGTCAACATCTTGGAGATTGGGACGAAAGTTTGATTTTAACAAAAGAACTATCTTCATTAGCTAAAGAATTGGGTGATATAACGGGAATTGTGTGGGCGTTAGCAAACTTAGGGAAACATGCCCAGATGGAAAACGATCATAATAAAGCTTTTATTTTGTACGGGCAAGCCGTAAATATTGCCAGGCTCCATCCCAAACAATACCTTCCTTTAATGATTGCTCTCGGAGAATTAGGATTTTATGAAGGTCGGTTCGGCGACATCGAGCGAGCCATACAATTTACAGAAGAATCGCACAAGATTGCCATTAATAATAAGGACTATTATTGGGAAACTATAATAACTGGGTACCTGGGACGGATATACACAATCAGCAGTGACTTGAATCATGCTAGTTCTTTACTGTCGTATGCTCTCGCGAGCAGTTTGAAAATTGGTAGTATAAAACTGACAGCATTGATACTAGAGTTTCTTGCTGAGTTGACATGGATAAAAAAAGACAACTTACGTGCAACCCGCATATTTGGTGCAGCAGAAGAATTAACAAAGCGGGTTAGTGCGAGCAGAATATTTATTGACCCACTCTACGAAAAATGTATTTCAGAAATAAAAGCAACATACGGTGAGATGGGTGTAGATGAATCAAGCGCTGATATAAGACACCTTTCGTTTACAGAAGTAGCTGCTTGGGCTCTTATGCCTATTAAACAAGATACGAACGGGAAAGAAGATCTAAATTTATCAACACCCGCGTTAAGCCCCAGACAATTACAAATTGCTAGCCTGGTAGCAAATGGATTGAGTAATCGTCAAATTGCCATGAAAGTCAATATTTCTACACGCACAGTTGGCGTTCACATTAGCCATATTCTCGATAAACTCACAATAGATTCTCGTGTCCAAATTGCGTCGTGGTACATCCGCCGTCACAACACATAACTTTAGAGCGATAAGGTTTTCACTTTATAACTGTTGTATGGTTCCTGAGTATAAGTAATATTACTTATACCTTAAAAAATTCAAATACGTTGCCTTACAGATGTTCTTCAAAGCCTCAAGTTGGTACCATGATGGCATCGTTATATTTGCTAATATTATGTGTTTCAGGAGGTGAATTGGGGACGTTTATAATCGATAAACAATTAAGTACCAATCAATAAATAATATTTAAAGGAGAAACTAATGGGCAGAAAGCGAAAGAATGTGTTAAAGTTCTTCGCAGTTACGATGGGAGTGCTGGTGCTTATTACTTCCATGGTATTGGCGTCCTGCACATCAAACCAAACAACGAATACGACAACAACTACCCAAGTTACATCTACGTCACAACCAACTACCAGTACAACATCTACCCAGCCCACCACTACAAGTGTCACCACCAGCGCGGTTTCTACCCCCACTACTAAAACAAATGCCCCGGAATATGGGGGAACGATTACTTTAGGGATGGCAGGTGACCCTCGACGTTGGGATCCGATTATCCATGAAGGCGGCTCAGAAGTAATTCAAAGATATGTCTATGAGTCACTGGTAAATGGAAACTGGGCAGCACCGGATCTTGCGGAAAAACCAAATATGTTTAAAGTTGGCACAGTTGATTACTCCGACGCGGCTGGGTGTATTGCCGAGAGCTGGGAAATACCGGATTCGACGACAATGATCTGGCATATCAGGCATGGCGTATATTTCCAAAGCAAGCCTCCTGTAAACGGACGCGAGTTAACTTCGGCCGATATCGTATATTGTTTCAACAGGATGCTTGGTTTTGGGGAATTTCAGGGTAAACCAAGCCCGACAGTTTCCGGATTACCACTTATACTGATTAAGTCCGTTACGGCGCAGGACAAATATACCGTCGTGATGAAACACGATCCTTCTGCTGCTTTTGTCGACTACATCATGGCTAATGATGTCTCGGAATTGTTCTATGCCAAGGAATCAGTCCAGGCACAGGGTGGAATGGACGATTGGCATAACGCCGTGGGGACAGGCCCATGGATGATAGATACTTTTGTGCCGGGACAATATATCCAGTACATCAAAAACCCAACTTACTGGGGACATGATGAGCGGAATCCTGAAAACCAACTTCCTTATGCAAATATTTGTAGATATCTGGTGATACCGGATGTAACAACGCAGATTGCAGCTTTCCGTACCGGGAAAATTGACGTTATTTCCAGCCTTACGTATGATACGCTACAAAGTATTCAGAAAACAAATCCCAACGTCAAATCCTATAAAACGCCCGGATATGCGGTTAGTTACTTGCTGAAGGTTAACAAGGCACCGTTCAGCGACATCAGGGTCCGCCAAGCGCTTCAGATGGCGCTGAACCTTCCCGAAATAGCAGCGACATATTACAAAGGGCAGGCAATACCTCATCCAAGTGGTGTCGTGAGCGAGGCGATGACGGCATACGCTCCACCTTTTGAGGATTGGCCGCAAACCTTGAAAGATACATACTCATATAACCCGACAAAAGCCAAGGAACTGCTCGCGGCTGCCGGAGTTCCAAACCTGATTTTCGAGATCGCAGTGACTGGAACTAACGACATTGATCTGGTACAAATTTACAAGGGTTACTACCAGGCAATCGGCGTCACGATGAACATTAATATAATGGATTCTGGCACCATCAATTCTGTGATCTGGTCTCACACTTTCAAGGATTCAATATACATATACTATGGCGGCATGTTCTATGCACCATTGGCTTCATTTGGCTTTTACAAAACCGGCGTATCGTGGAATTTTGCCGATTTTAGTGATCCGGTGTTCGATAAATACTACAACGATATTCAAAACTCACCCGACATCGATGAGTTCTACAGGCTGTCAAAAGAAGCTCTCCAGTACCTTAATGCTAAGCAGTGTCTGATATGTGGTTGCCCGGTATACAATTTTGGGCTTTATCAACAATGGCTTGGTGGTTACTCTGGTGAATCCGGGTTAGGCATGTACCGACTTGGAGCAATAATGGCCCGGTTATGGGTTAACCAAGGCTTAAAGTAATCAGTGGGGAGGTAGTACACAATTCAATACAGTCAGAAGATATACTTTACATTAGGTATATCTTCTGACCAGTCCCCCAAAACGTATCAAGATAGGTACAAAATATGGCGTTGATAAAATTAAACGGAACTGACATTTATTACCAGAAACAAGGCACAGGTAGAGAATTGTTAGTACTCATACACGGCTTCGGTGGTGAATCAAGTGAGTGGAGAGAAGTTATTGATGCTCTCCCTCATAATTATAGTGTGTACACCATGGATGTGCGCGGATTCGGTAGATCGAATGATGTACATCAAAACATATCACTCAAGCAATGGGCAGATGACATTTATAATTTTTCAAAGCAAATGAACCTCCCAAAATTTACCTGTGTGGGTATTGATATGGGGGGCGCGATTACGATTCGGCTGGCGATTACGCATCCGGAGATACTGAAGTCCATCATCCTGGTGAATTCCGTTCCTGCGTGTGGTTCAACGGTACCTGAAGAATGGGTAGAAACAGCACGCCTGAATTTTCAAAATCGTTTAGAAATCAAGGAAAGTATAAAAAAACTGTTCCTCACCGGGATATCAGATCAACGGCTGGACGAATATGTTGATAATTACATGGAGGTTAACAAAGAAGCTTATTTCTCCTGGTTAAATTCTGAAGCGTATATTAATCAGGAGAAATACCTTGATGAAATCAAAGTTCCAACCCTGATGATTATCGGGGGGAAAGATAGCGTATCCCGTCCTGAAGGACAGTTGCGTACATCCTTACAAATTCCAAGTACAAGAGCGGTGTTACTTAATACTGAAGGTCACATGATCGCATTGGAAAATCCCCAAAAGCTTGTATATGAAATGGTATCATATCTAGAAAAATGTCTTTAAACGATTGGTGAAAAATGGGAGCTTATCTAGTCAGGAGATTATTACTGGTTATCCCCGCAATAGTACTGATAACCATGGCCGTGTTTTTAGCACAGCGTTTTATTCCGGGTAGTGTAATAGACACACTAGCCTCTCAATCACTAGGAACTATAGGGAGCGGCGTAGATCGTGCAGAGCTTGAGCACAGATTGGGATTGGATGCCCCCATGTATGTGCAGTATTTTCGCTGGGTGGGAGGAATGTTACACGGTGATCTGGGGACTTCCTTACTTGGCAGCCTGAACGTCACGGATATTATTACGCGTCGATTTCCAGTCACATTCGAACTGGGGATATTAGCAATTCTAATTTCTTTGATTGGGGGGATCCCTATTGGTATCTATTCAGCGGTACGCCAGAATAGTATGGGCGATTATATTGGACGCACTTTTGCCATCATTTGTATAGCTATCCCCGGATTTTGGGTCGGATTGTTGGTTGTCATATACCCGGCTATATGGTGGAATTGGTCACCGTCGATTGAATATATTCCGATTACCAAGAATTTTGGGCAAAATATTATCCAATTTATTATCCCTGCAGCTATCTTGGGCATGTCTTCGTTGGGGGTAACCATGCGCATGACACGTACCATGATGCTCGAGGTCCTAAAGCAGGACTACATACGGACAGCCTGGGCAAAAGGTTTAAAGGAACGTGTGGTCGTAATAAGACATGGTTTAAGAAATGCATTAATACCAGTCGTAACGCTCATTGGCCTTTATATTCCGGTAATTGTCGGCGGGTCAGTGATTTTGGAGCAATTATTCACCCTTCCCGGACTTGGGCGGTCAGTATTTGAAGCTCTTAATGCCAGAGACTACCCCATTGTCTCAGGTATAAATTTAGTCATAGCGCTTTTCGTTGTTTTGACAAATCTGGTAATTGACATGACATATTCTTACATAGATCCAAGGATAAGGTACAAATAAAGAGACCGATATGGATGTAAAGTTATCTACTCCCATAATTGGAAAACGAATAAAGAAACGCTCCAGAACAGCCGATTTTTTAATCAGGCTTTTTAAAGAGCAACCTTTGGGCGCACTTGGGGCTGTTATTACGTTAATTCTGGCTTTAACCGGAATCTTCGCTAATTTTCTGGCCCCTTATGATCCGGGACATATGGACTTATTGATAAGAATGGCCCCACCATCCGCTCAACACCTGCTTGGTACGGATCAAATTGGGCGTGATATATTTAGCAGAATAATCTACGGGTGCCGTATCGATATGTTGATCGGTCTGGCAGCCACCTCTATAGCTGCATTTTTCGCTACCGTAATCGGTGTGTTAAGCGGATATATCGGCGGCACATTTGACGTAATTCTCCAAAGATTTATTGATGCTCTGATGAGTTTTCCGGGGCTACTTTTATTAATGACCATTATGACTTTGATTGGATCGGGACTTATTCAGATAACAATAGTACTGGGAATACTTTTCAGTATTGGGTCGTCGAGAATTATTCGAGGCTCGGTAATGAGTATAAAAGAAAACGTTTATATCAAAGCTTCTCAGGCAATTGGTTCTTCAACACTAAATACTTTAGTTCGACATATCCTCCCAAACATAATGCCGACCATTATTATTATTTTTTCAGCAAATATAGGAGGTATTATTCTAGCCGAATCTAGTTTGAGTTTTCTTGGGTTTGGGATAACGGTAGGAACTCCAAGTTGGGGAGGAATGCTAAGTTGGGAAGGGCGGAAATTTATGGAAATCAACCCCAACTTAGCTATATGGCCGGGAGTCGCTTTAAGTATCGCGGTTTTCGGGTTGAATATGTTCGGAGACGCAGTGAGAGATTTACTCGACCCAAGGCTGCGGGGTGGAGTAGGCAGATACGTGAGTGCCAATATATCCAAAATCAAAGCGAAGATAAACAGGGAAAAAGAAAATACCGTTGTGTAATGCCATAGAGTCATCCAAGAGACTCGACGAGGCAGGAAGATCTATTAATGAGGAATTGTTTGAAGCATTGGAAGGGAGTACCACATGGTTAAATCGATACGCGTACATAGGAATATTCCCATACCGATGAGGGACGGTATCATTTTACGTGCAGATATCTACCGTCCGAACGATGAAAATAGACATCCAGCTATTGTTATTCGAACTCCTTACGGTAAGTCATTTTATGAACGTTCAGGAGATTATTTCGTTACAAATGACGCTGCTTTCCATGGATATGTAGTAATCGTCCAGGATGTTAGGGGCAGGTTTGCATCAGACGGAGAATGGCCAGACACTATTTCCGTGGACGAAGCAAAAAAGATGCCTGAAGGGTTTGACGGGTACGATACCATAGAATGGGCTGCAACTCAGCCGTGGTGTGACGGCAACATTGGTATGACAGGCGGTTCGTATCTTGCCAGTGCCCAATGGCAAGCTGCAATTCTTAATCCACCCCATCTGAAAGCTATCGCGCCAGCTATTAGCGCAGGAAGCCCATTAGTCACAGAAGTAAGACTAAGTGGTGGAATGGACCTCGACCTGATAGTCAGTTGGTTGGCGATGATGGGTGTTGAAGTGGTCAGCAAAATGGAGAAGCAGGGAAAGGACGTCACTAATTTACGTCCATTATTGGATAAGCTACTTTACAACCCGGAAGCGGCATACAACTTTCTCCCCCTGATAGATGCCCCGTACTTCAAAATAGATGGATTATCTGAACGATTTTCTAAGTGGATGGCTACAGACACTTATCTTGACACACTACCTTCGGTAGAATCCCTATATTGGCCATATGAAAAAGTAAACGTCCCATGTTTGCATGTCGGTTGCTGGTTCGATATCTACGCAGGTGGAACACTAAGTAATTATTTGGGAATGGTAAAAAGTGGTGGTTCAAGATACTCAAGAGATTCGCAGCACTTGCTTTTCGGACCATGGTCACACGGAAAAAACTTGACTGCTTTTACAGGGGGGATCCATTTTGGTCCCGAAGCATCCGGTGCGGCATCTTTGGTACATGAAATCCACATGTCCTTTTTCGACAAATATCTGAAAGGGCTTGATGTTTCATTCCCTAGAGTAAGGTTTTTTGTTATGGGAAAAGACCGATGGGAAAATGCAGAAACTTGGCCTCCTCCGACGATACAATGGCAGCGTTTTTTCTTGCATAGTGACGGACAGGCAAACTCAGCCTGTGGTGGTGGTAGATTGAGCAGAGAAGAGCCTGGCCTTGAATCCTCTGACACTTTTATTTACGATCCACATAACCCTGTATTGACTTTGGGAGGCAGAATACTTCCCACAGGTCGACTTTTAGCCGGGCCTTTCGATCAAAGTGCTATCGAGCACCGCAAAGATATCCTTTGTTATTCAACACATAGTTTGGATGAAGGTCTTGAAATTACGGGGCCTCTGGTTTTACATCTATTCGCTTCGACTTCTGCAAAAGATACTGATTTTATGGCTAAATTGATTGATGTTTATCCAGATGGTAAAGCCTTCAATATTGCCGAAGGTTTTATTAGAGCCAGATACAGAAAATCACTTATTCATGCTGAGTTGGTTGATTCCGGAGAAATCAATGAATATCTTATTGACATGACTGCAACCAGCTATTTATTTCGTCAAGGCCATTATCTGCGCATTGAAATTACAAGCAGTAATTTCCCCAGGGTTGATCGGAATATGAATACTGGCAATATGTTTGGACAAGATGTAAAAGGTATAGTTGCAACGCAAATAGTCTATCATCAATCAGGTTATAGTTCCTATATCGATTTGCCAGTAAATAATGCGCACGGTAATTAAGTAAAAAAACTATTTTATATTTGATACCAAACAATTAAAAGAAAAGGGGGAACAATGTCAGGAGTTCTCGAGGGAGTAAAAGTATTAGAGATGGGCCATGTTGTAGCTGTACCCGCCGCGGCGGCTGCCATGGCAGACTGGGGCGCGGATGTT
>Ga0209777_10001618_pt1 | contig 31790 bp, 29 predicted proteins | sample FrelakmetHBP12HB_FD_187147 | JGI IMG/M metagenome (GOLD analysis project Ga0209777, IMG submission 187147) | Freshwater lake sediment microbial communities from the University of Notre Dame, USA, for methane emissions studies -HBP12 HB (SPAdes)... | ecosystem: Environmental > Aquatic >... | reverse complement strand
CCCCCCTGCCACGACCGTGGCGGCAGCGAGCGCAACGCGTACGTCCCATCCGTTCCGGAGCGAGTCGCGCGCGATTTTCCTCCGCCGCGCACCTCGATCCGGGTGCGCGGGACCGGGCGCCCAGTCTTCGCGTCCAGCGTGCGCCCTACCAGCGCCGAGGGCGGCTGCAGAACGAGCGCAAACGCACTTCCCTGAGCCAGCGGGAGCTTGACCTCGGTTTGTTCGAGGTAGCCGGCCTCACCGGCGTCGGCGACGACCGTGACAGTTCCGGCCGGAGCATTCGTGATCGTGAAGGCGCCGTTCTCACCCGCCTCGACCCAGCGCGTGACCACGTGCCCCTCCAGCCGCACCAGCGCGCCCGCCGACGGCGACGTGCCGTCGCTCTTGCGCACGACACCGGAGACCGGCGTGCCGGCGGTCAGCACGATGGGCGCACGCAGCGTGCCCGCCCTCACGCCGGTGTACTGCGCGACGAGCAGTCCCGCCTTCTCCACTGTCAGCATGTTGCCGGTCGCGCTCGCGTCGTCGAGATGGAACGTGCCGTCAGCGGCGCTCCGCGTGCGGCGCGGTGCAGCTTCGAGCTCGGTGTCCTCGCCACGATCGAGCTGCGCCAAGAGGACAACCTCGGCATCCGCCACGGGCGCACCCGCCGCGTCCGTCACCTTACCTGCGAGCGTGCCGGCGCGGGAGAGCACGTGGTCACCGAGGTCAGCGCTCTCCGAGGCGTCCCAGGGCCCGGCGATCGCAGCGGCCACGGCGCCGCCGCTTTCGGCCCGCACGCTGAAAAGCGTCTCCTTGCCGGGGACGGCCGACACCGTCAGAACGTACGACCCGTCGGGACCCGACGTGGCCGAGCTGATCGGCGACGGCCCAGGCAACCGGCGCGCTTCCCGTCGCGCTTCGTCGAGGGGCGCCTCGTACGGAACCGCCGACACGATCACCCCAGGTACCGGCTTGTCGCCGAGGAGAAAGCGGCCCCGCAGCGCGCCGGCGCTGGCCGGCCCAACCATGCTCACAAGCACCGACGAGGCGACCAGAAAACGCAACTGGACTCGTGTCACGAGCATACCCCCCTGCACGTCTGGCGTGAGCCCACTCCCCACGATACCGCGCCACGCGCCGCGCCGACACACCTCAACCCTGCGTCTCGCGCCGCCACCTCCAAAGACGTGCGATGCGGCGCGGAGATGACACCGGCATGAACACTCGCCGCGTAGGCGCGTAGGATGGCGCCGTGCGACCGTGCCGGCCGCGCGCAAAGGAGAACGACGATGACGCTTCTCTCCCTCCGCCGTCTCTTCCCCGCTCTCGCTCTTCTCGCCGCCGTGCCGCTGGGCGCCCAGACGCCCGCCGCCAACGACAGCTTCTACTCGAGCAGCCTTCACTTCACAGGCCGGGGCATCGAATTCGCCTACAGCAAGGAGGCCGGCGGCCTCGAGCGTCTGACCGGCATGCCGGCCTCGGCGCTCGGCTGCACCAAGGCGAGCTGCCACGTCAGGAGCTGCGACGTCTGCCACAAGAAAGACGTCGGCGGCAAGGCCAGCTACTCGGTGGCGCAGGCGGGCACGCAGGACGCCTGTCAGGTCTGCCATCCCCTCGAGAAAGACGACCCCGATGTGCACGTCCGAGCCGGGATGAAGTGCATACGCTGCCACAGCGCGCGGGAGATCCACGGCGACGGCGTCATCTACACCAGCGCCTGGCAGCCCGGGGCGATGGATACCCACTGCGACAACTGCCACAAGGAGCTCACGAAAACTGCCAGCCACACCGTGCACAAGGGCAAGCTCGACTGCAGCGTGTGCCACACGCGCGACATCCCCACCTGCTTCAACTGCCACATCGAGTCACGGTTGGCGGGCAAGAAAGAGACGTCGCTCAAGCGGACCGGGATGCTCTTCCTCGTCAACCACGGCGGCCGGGTCAAGCTCGCCAATCTGCTCACTTACGTCTACAAGCGCGGCACCATGATCACGCTCGCGCCGGTCGCGCCGCACAACATCACCAAGGCCGGCCGCACGTGCGCCGAATGCCACGGCACGGCGAACGCGCGCGCCGTCGCGGCGAACAACCTGGTGCTCTCCAGCTTCGCCGGCGGCGAGCTGACGACCGCCAAGGGCGTGATCCCGGTGGTGGAGGGAATGGTCTGGAACGTGGCGTTCCTCGACCGCGACGGCGACCGCTGGGTGCCGCTCGCCGACGCCGCTCCCCCGCTGGTGAACTTCTCCCTGTTCTGCTCGCCGCTCACCAGGGAGCAGCTCGCCAAGCTCGAGCGGCCGATGGCGAGCCCGTGAGCCGCGACCCGCTGCCGCGCGCACGCGGGAGCGGAGCCAGGGCATGAGGTAGGCTCACGCTGTGAGCTTTGCCGAAACTCTCCGCGGCCTCGCCGTACAACGCGGCCTTGCCGTGCCGCCGATGCAGCACCCCGAGCCGCTGGGCGCGCTTGACTACGCCGTGGAACTCGCGCTCAAGCAGGAGGCGCTGGCGGCGTTCTGGCGGGAGCAACGGCTCCCGGGCCGCCCGGAGGCGGTCGTGGCCGCGCCCGTGCCGCGCGCCTACCGCACCACGAGCAAGCGCCGAGCCGTCCTTGGCGCCCACGGGCTGGCCCTGACCTTCCCCGGCGCCGCCACCCTGGCCTGCGGCCAGTCGCCTTCGGCGCTCGACCTGCCGGAGCACGGTGCGGTGTACGCCTTTCTCGTCGAGAACCTCGCGCGGCCGCCGATGCGCGCTCTCGCCGCGGAGCTCAACTGGGCGATCGTGCGCGGCTCGGCCCCCGCGCTCACGCTCATCCTCAACCTACGCGCGTTTGACGCCCGCATCGTGCGCGCGGGCAAGCAGCTCGCCGTGGCCGTGCAGGAGGCGCCGCTCGGCGTGCGCGCCGGCTTTCTCTACCTCGACCCGAGCGGTTCGGACTACTACCTTGAGGCGCGCCGCCCGGAGGGGACGCTGTCGTTCAAGCGTCTCTTTGGCCCCGACTGGCTGCAGGTCCAGGTTGACGGCGTGCGCCTGCGTTTCCCGCCGACCGTCTTCTCGCAGGTCAACGGCGCCATGCTGGACGTGATGACGGCGAGCGCGCGCTTCCTCCTCGCGCCGCTCGAGGACCGCGCCCTCCTCGACCTCTACTGCGGCTACGGGCTCTTCTCCCTCACCGTCGGCCGCGACGCGGCACACGTGCTCGGCGTGGACTTTGATGGCGGCGCCGTCGCGGCCGCGCGCGCGAACGCCGCCTATCTGCGTTGTGCGCAGCGAGTGCGCTTCCTCCCTGGCACGATCGCCGGCGATTTCCTCGCCCGCAGCGTGCGCCCCACGCGCGCGCCGGAGGTTGTGCTGCTCGACCCGCCGCGGCAGGGCACGGTGCCCGATGTCGCTGGGGCGCTCGCGGCCCGCGCTCCAGAGCGCGTCGTGCACATCTGCTGCGGCACGGACGAGATTCCACGCGAGGTCGCGGCGTGGTCGCGGGCCAATTACCGGCTGCGGCGCGCCGTGCCGATTGACCTGTTCGCGGGCACCGCGAACCTCGAGACGCTGCTGCTGCTCACGCGCTAGCGCGTCCGCTCGGTCGCGCCGGGGCGAGCTCAGGCTGCTTGGGACCGGTCGGAGGAGACACGAAGAAAGGCTGGCCTGGCTTCGGCCGAACCTATCGGTGACTGCCATGGTCACCAGCCGCCCCTCCTGCAAGGTGACCGCTTGCAAACGCAGCTGCCTGAGCGTTCTGCGTCTACACCTTCGGATGACCCTGGGACGCCAACTCGGACGGGGTGTGGCACGGGGCGCACGACATTCGGCCGGCGGCGTTGCCCAGCGTTCCCTGGGCGCCGTGGCAGCCGAGACAGCCCGTGGTTGTTGGGTCCGGCGGGGGGACAGCCAGTGTGCCGGCAGCCTGCGCGTTGAGGAGCATCACAGCTTTGCGCGCCACCGAGCCGGAGAGCGCGGCGCAGCGCTCGGCGCGTTCCGGGGAGTTGCTGCGCTTACCGGATGCTTTGCACCAGTGCGCGATCGAGGCGTGGCAAAGAACCGAGCCTGCCACTGCCGTGACGTTTTGGAACCGCGAGCCACCGGGCAGGAAGTCCGGGAGGGCTTGGGTCTCGTACCAGGCAAACAAGGCCGCGATCAGTGGCCCGGGCTGTGGTGAGAGAAGCGCGAACGCCGCCGCCGCGCCGTTGAGGGCGCCACACAGCGACCCCCAGCCGGCGACCCCGCCAGCACCGTACGCGAACATGCTGAACGGAAAGGCCGTGTACGGCGCCCCCAGGCGCTCGGCGACGCCGCGCACGATGGGGTCGAAGACGGCAAGCATGCAACCGCCCCGCTGGTAGGCCAGGAAGGCTCGCTGAGCCACGGGGTCGGCGTCGAGCGGCCGGTAGGGCCAGGGAACGCGGCCGAGAGCCTCGACCGGCTGCTGTTTCTCCTGCGGTGTCTGGCCTCCCTGGGGGTCAGCCGCGGCTGGCACGGCGAGGCCAGCAAAGCCGGACACGCCGGCGAGGCCAAGGCCGGCGATTGTCGCCACAAAGTCCCTGCGGTCGGTGGTCATGCTCATGGCTGGTCTCCTTCCCGTCACGCGCACAGGCTACCTCACCCGTGTGGTAGCTGTGGAAAGCTGCCCCCTCCACTCCACCCCCACCTTTCCACAACTTCCATAGGGTGCTCGCACTGCCATTCCGGCATAGTTGCTCAGTTGTAGGACTCCATGACCTCGCGTGGCTCCGTTAGGAGATGTGCCGCGATATCTCTCATGTTCGTTTCATCCCAGAAGGTAAGCTTGCTGTGGGCTTCGAAGTACTTCAGCGGGATCGGGTGAGTCCCCACCACCACCGACAAGCCGAACTGCATTTCGAGGAACTCCCTGAAGCGTCGAATGTGCGGGCAAGGGGGATAGCCAACGACCAGACCAGTCGCCAGGTGCACGACATCGCACCCGTTTTTCAAAAACTCGGCGGGAACGTACTCGACGTTGCCACCAGGACAGCCGCCACAGGTTGAGTAGCCGACGATCTCGACCGGCTCGCCGGTCGCGTAGCAAGAGAAGCCGCCACGACGTTCGCGCAGTGCCCGGAAGCACTTGCCGCCACCGCAGTCGCGGTACCTGGCGCAGATGATGATCCCGATCCTTGTCATTCTGACGCTCTCTCCTTTCCGGTCCAGGCTACGCGTGCTCCAGCGCCGGGGGGAGCCAGATGGCACGCAGGGGGCGCACCCACAGAGCGAGCGGCCCCTCACCACGGCCAATTCACGGATGTAGGCGACCATCGCCGGGCCGCCGAAAGCGGTGCACCCGAGCCAGAGAAACGAGACGAAGAGCACCGGCCAGGGAACGAGCGCCGGCCCTTGTCCTGGGTCAGGATTGTGTTCGTCCGCGGGGATCTTTGCGTTTACCGTCGCGAGCTATCCCTTCAGTGTGAACTCCCAGGTGCAGGCGCCGCCCGCGTTGGGCTCCGGTGGGCAGTGGAGGCAACGAGTCGCAATGCGGGGATCAATGGTGTGAGCGAAGGTGGTGAACTCTACCTCGCCCACCGGGCGGCAGGGGAAGGGAGGCAGGTCTTTGCGGGTGCGGGTCTCCTGCACGCGGCAACAATCCATGACGAAGCGCAGGGTGCGCCGGTCGGCCGACCACTCGACGTGCTGCTCGTTCACGAGGGCGTACATCCGCAGAGCCAGCGCACGTTCCAGGGCCGCGAGCCCCCCGCGCGGAGGGATGCCGAACGTCTCCATGATCCGCCGCGCTTCCACGCCGGCGAAGCGCTCCCAGGCTCGCGCGTCGAGCTCGATTGCGGCCCTTATCCCATCCCTCTCCTCAGCGGCGAGGAACCAGCACCCGTCGTGGGCCAGCCAGTTCTTTGCGAACGCCTCCAAGACGCGCAGCAGCCCCTCGCGCGAGAGCTCCGCAAACGCGGACGGGGTGGTTATCTGCTCCCCCGGGTGACCATCAAGTCGAGGTCTTCCTTCAGGCTCTGCAGGTCCTCCTCGTGCTCCACCTCCTGCTCGAGGATGGTGAGCGCGAGGTTGTACGTCACCATGTCCTTGTCCTTGGTGACGTCCATGAGCTGCTTGTAGGCGCCGATGGCGCACTGCTCCCCGGCGATGTTCTGGTCGAGGATGACCGCCACGTACGGGTCGTTAGGCGCGTCGTACGCGCACGGGCTTAGGGCAAACCACTGCCTGGGGTCAGTGACCGGTGTGCCGCCCAGTTGGATGATGCGGCTGACTAGGAGCGTAGCGTGGTTGAGCTCCTCAGTAGCGTGCAGGGTGAGCTCCGCCGCCACCGCGTCCTTCATCGGCCCCTTGATGAGCTTGGCGGCCAGCCAGTACTGATAGTAGGCGAGCCACTCGCTGGCGTACGCCGCGTCGAGCAGGCGCAGCAACTCGTCCACGTCCATCCCGATGATTTGCCGTCCCTTGGTTCCCATCGTCCCCTCCTTGGTTGCCGAAGAGGCAGGCTATCACCCCTTCCGATACCAGGCCACGCGCTGTAAGTGCCTCGCCGTTTCTCCGACCATCACCCAACCTGCCACCGCCAGGATCGCCTGCGCCGCGCCCATCGTGACGTCGCTTCGCGGGTGCTGCCCGCCCTCCCGCTGGTGCACACGGGCGACAAGCGCGAATCCCTCTTCGGTGAAGTCGGACAGCACGATCCAGCCGCCCGGTCTGACCAGGCGTGCCATCTGGGTGAGTACTGGCGTGGCGTCCTTGAGATGGTGAAGAACGCCCATCATCACGGCGCACCCAAAATGCCCATCCGGAAAGGGAAGCGCCGCAGCATCGCGGTGCAGGAACCGGATCCGATCCGCAAGGCCTGCCCTTGTGGCCAGTCTTGCAGCCAGCTCCTGGTCCTCCGCACTGACATCCACGGAGACCACATCCAGCCCCCGCTCCGCCAGGGCCATGGCCAAAAGGCCTCTGCCGGTCCCAACATCGAGGGCCGGTCCCTCCAAAGGCCCAGCAGCACCGGCAACGAAGGCCGCCGCCGCAAAGCGGTCGTGGCCCTCACGAAGGTACTGATCGATCCGGACCCGGAAAGCTTTTTCCCGCAGGCTTATGTCCACGCGACGCCCCCCTCGGTTCAACTCGGCAGCAGCAGATGTACCTGGTGCCCCGCGTTGCTTCACCCGACGCTAGCCCTGCAGCGCCCGCTCAAGATCCTCGATCAGATCCTCGATGTCCTCAATACCGACCGAGTAGCGCACCAGTCCGTCCGTGATGCCTGCCTTCTCCCTCTCGCCCCGTGAAATGGCGGCGTGGGTCATGGAGGCTGGGTGCTCGATGAGGGTCTCCACGCCCCCGAGGGAGACGGCCAACGTGGCCAGCCGCACCCGATCCATCAGGCGCCGGCCCGCGTCCAGCCCGCCCTTGAGCTCAAAGCTGATCATGGCGCCGAAGCCTCGCATCTGCTTCTTGGCCAGCTCGTGCTGGGGATGGGAGGGCAGTCCGACGTAGCGGACCCACGCCACCTCGGGCCTCTCCTCGAGCCAGGCCGCGATGCGCTGGGCCGAAACCTGGGCGCGGTCCAGGCGCAGGGCGAGCGTCTTCAGGCCGCGGTGAACCAGAAAGGCCTGGTGCGGATCCATGTTGCAGCCGGTAGCGATCATCACCGACCGCAGCCGCTGAAGCATGGACTCCTCCTTCGCCACCAGGACGCCTCCCACCACGTCGGCATGGCCGTTGATGAACTTGGTAACCGAGTGGAGCACCACGTCGGCGCCGAGGACCAGCGGCTTCTGCAGGTACGGTGAGGCAAAGGTGTTGTCCACCACAAGGAAGGCACCGTGCGCGTGGGCGATGCGTGCGGCGGCTTCAATGTCAGTGACCTGCATGCAGGGGTTCGAGGGAGTCTCCACGTAGACCAGGCGCGTCTCGGGTCGCACCGCCGTCTCGACGTTGCGGACATCCGAGGTGTCGACGTACGTCGCCGACACGCCGAACCGGGAGAAGTGCACCTCCATCAGGCCGCGCGAGGGCCCATAAACCGAGGCCGTGCTCACCACGTGGCTTCCCTGCTGCAATAACGCCATGTAGACCGTGTTGACAGCTCCCATGCCGGAGCTGGTCGCGACGCCGTCACACCCTTCCTCCAGTTCGGCCACGCAGTGTTCGAGGCTCCGAATGGTAGGGTTGCCGAGACGCGTGTAGATGTACCCATCGGCCTTTCCCGCGAAGCGGTCGGCGCCCTCCTGCGCGTTGTGAAACGCGAAGGTGGAGGTCTGGTAGATGGGCGTCACGGCGCTCCCAAGCGGGTCGTGCATGGCCCCTGCGTGAACAAGCTTGGTGTGAAATCCGGCATTCTTCGTGTTCATGCATCCCTCTCTTTCTGGCGTGGTCTCCGCGGTATTGCAGCGGTTGAGCATGAGTGTGGCCGGCAGGCGAAGAGCGCGGGGCTCTGCCGCCACACGTGCCGCGGAGCGTAGCGGTGGATCCCGCGCCCAGGCGCTGCCTGGCCCGGATACCCGAAGTTGCCACGCCGTCGGCTTGGATCCTCACGGCGTTTTCTTCTGCTTCTCCTGCTTCCTGATATAGGCCAGGTGATGCTCCGAGCCCTCGCGCACCATCGTCTTGCCGCACTTCGGACAGCGCTCCTCCCGGCACGGTTTGCCGGCTTCGTGGGGTTTCGTGGTGCCGCAACCCAGGCACAGGCAGTTTCCCGATGGCCCCATGTTTCGGTGGTCTTGCATCGCGTTCTCCTCGTTGGTACGGGTGCGTGCCCAAAATGAGCCGAACCCAAAAGTTCCCTTGCAGCGTGGTGTTAAGGCAGTCGCAGTCGATGCGGCACTGCCCTGTCTCCGTCGCGATCTTCATGCAGGTCCCCAGGTGGACCACGCCGCAATCGTGACCCAGTCCTCTGGTCAACTCCAGCGCAGCTTCACCCGCCACCCGTGGCCTCATTTCCAACACACCATGACCTTGGACCGCCCAGCCGGAGACACGACCTTTTCAACCCTCGCGAAGTACCCCTCCAGAACCTCCTGCTCGTGGCGAAGGAAGGAGGCGGCCCTTGCGGTCCCGATGCAGGCGAGGCGGAGGTAAAAGAGCGCCCTCACGAAGGGGTTGGCAGGCACGTCATGTTCCATCATAAGAAAGGCTCCCTTCGGCCTCAGGACACGGAGGATCTCCTGCAACGCGCACTCCCGTGTTCCCCCCTTGAGCTCGTAGAAGGCGTGCGAACAGGTGACCGCGTCGAAGGTTCCGGCTGCAAAAGGCAGGTTCCCCGCGTCGGCTTCCACGAGATGGATGTTGGGAAAACGCCTGATCTTGTCGCGTCCCACCTTCAGCATGCCCCTTGAAAAGTCCAGGCCGACCACTCGCCCGTCACTGCCAACCTTCTCCTGCAGGTGCGAGAGCACAGTGGCCGTTCCCGTGCAGATATCAAGCACCGCTCCGCCCTCCTGCACCGGCAGCCGGTCGGCGAGGAACTTCCTGGCCAAACCCCCTGTGTCGCGGGAGTGGAGAGCGACAAAGCGGTCGTAGAACCGCGAGAACGCGTCGTAGTAAGCCCGTCTTGTCCGCCTCATCGGACTCCGCTCCTGCGGGAGGCGTTTCTTTCATCGGGCTTCGGCACCATCTTCGCCGACATCTGCTCTCGAGCCGTCCACGCGCCGGCAGGGCACGCCTCGGAGGAGGCCGCGGCCACTCCTCGGACATGATCCTGACCCGCTTCCGCGAAAAGCGAATCTAAAGTGGCACCCGGCCGCAATCGGCCCTCCACAGGCCGCAAGGGTTCCGCCACAGCGCCACCTAGGGCTCCCCATGGTCGTGGCAGTGGTAGAGCTCGCCGCCGCCACATCCCTCGCCGCTTGCCACTAGCGTGCCGTCGAGGAAGGCGCGCACGAGCTGCTCAGGCTCTCCGCCGTCGATGCCCAGTACCGTCTCGATGCCGAGGCGCTGGAGGATCTGCACGGCCCGCGGCCCCATGCCGCCGGCAAGCACGGTGGTCACCCCTTGCGAGCGCAGCCACATCGGGAAGACGCCATGCTCGTGTGGGGGTGGGGACTCCATGCGGGTCGAGGTCATCTTGCGGGAATGGTCATCGACGTCGACCAATGCAAACTTGTCTGCGCCCCCGAAGTGGGCGCAGAAACTGCCACCAAGAACTGGAACTGCAACTCTCATGGTCTGTCCCTCCGGGGCTTCAGTCTTCATCCTCCACGGCTTCAAGCGGTGGCGCCTCGCGGCGCTCCCAGCTTTCGCCAGCCGTTCCCTCTACGCTGTTGCAGGCCGAGGGGCTGGTCGCCGTTGACCGTTGCGTCTCCCGCTTGTGCAAAGGCCCTGCGGTGCCTTTGGCGGCCGCACTGGCAGTCGAGATTCCCGGCTCCGCTAACGGAGAGGTCGTGGGCACCTGTTGGAGCAAACCCATGGTGGCGATGTCGCCGTCCGCCGGGCAGCTCGCGTGCTGTTGTCTCTTTCAACTCCTCAATCGACATTGTTTTCTCCTTCCGGGGCCTGTGTTTGCGCCCCAGCTTCTTCTTTCATTTCGACTCGCGGCTCGCCTCCACCCCGGTGTGGACAGCGACACCCCCGCCCACGCCGCCGGCCTCCCCAGTGCACCGGGCATCCGAGCCCCTCGCTCTCTTCCTCCACGACGGGACCACCCGCAACGAGGAGCAGCTTCTCGTTCACGAGCGCATCGATCACCGTTGCCCTGGCGCGGCTCAGGACTCGAGCAAACGTCGGCCGCGAGATGCCCATCCGTTGTGCGGCCGTCTCCTGGTACAGGCCGTCCAAGTCGGCAAGGCGCAACGCCTCCAACTCGTCAATGCCGAGAGTGACTGTGGGCAGGTCGAAAACCGGACGGCCAAGCGGCCGCATTCCGGTACCGCGGTGCCGACAGCAGACTCTGCGTGGTCGAGGAGGGCGACCCATTGATTCGAGCATATGCTCATAACATTAGCTTGTCAAGTCACCCGCCGACCATGTGCAGCGCCCCGGCGAACGCTGGGTTGATTGACTCCCCTCACCGATCAGCGACCGCGAAGTCGATGACTGGCGCCAGCACCCGGGACCCATGGCCAGTGGTAGACCCGTCTCCGGGTCGCGCAGCACCACCTGGAGCTCCAACGCCAGGTCCGTGATGGTAAGCGCCACTCAGTGCTCTGCACCGTCTAGGCTCACCGAGGCAGGAGCATCTCGACACGGACCCGCTAGCGGTCCTACGCTGGAGCCGGTTGACAGATGCAATCAATCTGTATATAACCATGTGGAGATGGAGGAGCGGATGAACCACCGAACGACGCTCGTACTGACGATTTGCCTCGCAGCCGGCCCCTGCCTGGCAGCCGAGCCGCTGTCCCTACCCGGGGCAATGCAGCGTGCTCGCGAGAGAGCGCATGAGGTCGCGGCCGCGCAGGCTCGCAAAGAGGCGGCCGGCGAGCGGGCTCATCAGGCGCAGGGATTTCGCTGGCCCTCGGTGCGACTGGAGGAGAACTTCATCCGGACGAACTCGCCTGCCGAGGTCTTCGCGCTCGAGCTAAACCAGGAGCGCTTCTCCTTCGGTGACTTCACGACCTCGGACCCAAATCACCCGAGCGCCCTCAACACGGCGATCACGCGAGCCGAACTGACGCTGCCGCTGTACACGGGCGGCGAGTTGAGCGCGCGGATCGCCCAGGCGGAGGCCGGGGCGAAGGCTGCCGAGGACTCCGCGACCTGGGTCGGCAACCAGGCGGCGTTCGACGCAGCGCAGGCGTACGTGACCCTCGCGCAGGCGCAGGAGTACGCGAACCTCCTCGAGGACTCCCGGAGGACGATTCAGGCTCACGTGGAGCAGGCCCGGAACTACGTCGAGCAGGGCATGCTGGTGCGCTCGGAACTGTTGCGCGCTGAGGTCGAACTGGCTCGGATCGAGGACATGCTCGCCCAGGCTCGCGGCAACACCCGCATCGCCGCTGCGAACCTCGCGTTCCGGCTCGGTGCCGATCAGGGAGCCGAGTGGCAGCCCGCGACGCTGCCTTCTCCTGAGGCCCCGCGAGACGACCTGGCCGGCTGGCTGGCGTCAGCCTCAGGCCGCCCGGATCTTGCGGCAGCCCAGTCGCTGGTCCACGCGGGCGAGCAGGAGGTGAAGACACGGCGCGCGGCGTTTCTTCCTCGGGTGGGCCTGGTGGCTCGCGGCGACCTGGTGGATGACCACGTGTTCGGGCACCACGGTGACTCCACGGCGATCATGGCCCAGGCGAGTCTCAACCTGTTTGCGGGGGGCAGCGACCGGGCGGCGATTCGCGCCGCCGAGTGGGACGCGAAGGCGGGGCGCGAGGATGTCGCCCGCTTCGGCGAGGGCGTGCAACTCGAGGTCCGGCAGGCCTGGGAGGAAGTAGCGACGGCCCGCGCCAGGCAGGCCACCGCCGCGCGGGCGGTCGACGCGGCTCGCGAGGCCGAACGGATTGTCGCCGAGCGCTTCTCGACGGGCGTCGTCAAGATGCTGGACCTTCTCGACGCCGCGACAGCGCGACGCGAGGCCGAAACGCGCGAACTCGTGGCACGGGCCGAGGCCAACACCGCGGTGCTACGGCTGGCGTTGGTCGCCGGGCGCAGGCCCGAGGAAGCGCTGCCCTGATGCACGAGGCCGGCCTGGAAGAGCAAAACGCAGGGAGAACGGCAAATGGGAGCATCGGGGAGTAGCCGGATTTGGAGGAGCCGATGAAGTTCGCAACTACAGCGGTCGTGATTCTGGGTCTCGCAACGGTGGCGTGTGGCCACAAGAGTGAGCCGGCTGAAGGCCGGCAGGCCACGGTGACGTCGCGAATGGGTAAGTCAGAGCTGGTCATCGTCCCGAAGCTCGTCGAGCTCTACGGCACGGTCGAGGCGGAACGCCAGGCGGCAGTTTCCTCCCGTGTGATGGCGACGGTGATTGGAGTGCGGGTGAAAGCTGGAGACGCGGTGAAGGCGGGTCAGGTGCTCCTCGAGATCGATCCCCAGACCGCGCGCGGCCAGGAGGCCCAGGCACGCGGCGCGCTGGCGCAGGCGCATGCGGCGCTCGCCCTTGCGGTCCGAAATTTCGAGCGGTTCAAGGCGCTTGCGGCGAAGGGCGCGGCCGCGGAGCTGGAGCTCGACATGGCCCGGATGCAGTACGAGCAGGCGAAGGGGGCCGTCGAGCAGGCTCAGGGAGCGGTCGACGCGGCGGCCTCGGTCGCCAGGGAGTCTCAGGTGGTCGCTCCGTTTGCCGGGCGTGTCACCGCCAAACTGGTAGAGGTGGGTGATCTCGCGGCGCCCGGCCGGCCCCTTGTCATGGTCGAGGCGGCGACCGGCCGCCGCCTGGCACTCTCGGTGCCCGAGAGCGTTTTCACGGCGGCGAGCCTGCGCGTTGGAATGGCGGTGCCGGTGAGGATCGACGCGCTCGGAGAGACGAGCGCGTTGAGCGGCACGGTCGAGGAGATGACCCCAGGCGCCGACCCTGCAAACCACGCCTTCCTGGTCAAGGTGCGACTCGAAGGGCGTGAGGTTCCGGCGGGCCTGGCGGGCAGAGCCTGGGTGACCGTCGGGTCGCGCAGCGTCGTCGCAGTCCCATCGAGCGCTGTAGTGACATCCGGAGGGGTGCCGATGATCGCAGTTCGCGATGCGGCCGGGCTGGCGCGGACGCGGGCCGTCGTGACCGGTGAGCGGCTGCCGGACGGCCGGATCGAGGTGCTGTCGGGGCTCGCCGGGGGCGAGGACGTGCTGCTTGAGCCCGGGGCGATGCCGCCGGACGGCGCACCGGTGCAGGAGGCGCGCCAGTGAACGCGCACGGCGGCGACCCGGGCATGGAGGAGAACCGTCGCGAGGCGCTCCGGTTGAAAATGTCCCGGCGCCCGCTGGGGGCATCCGGTCGCATGGCGCGGGCCTTCCTTACCTCGAAGATCACTCCGCTTCTCGTCGTCTTCTCGTTGTTGCTCGGTGCCTTTGCCGTGTTGGTCACGCCCAGGGAGGAAGAGCCGCAGATCAAGGTGCCGATGGTGGACGTGATGATGGCATTCCCCGGCGCCTCCGCTCAGGAGGTGGAGCGGCGGGTCGTGTCGCCAGTCGAGAAGGCGATCTCTGAGATCCCGAACGTCGACTACGTCTACTCGACGACGCAGCCCTCCGGCGGGATGATCATCGTTCGGTTCCTGGTCGGCACCGACCCTGATCAGGCGGTGGTCCGGGTGCACACCAAGCTGGCCGAGTTGACGCCGACGCTCCCCGCCGGTGCGCTTCCGCCGGTGGTCGCCCCGCGCGGCATCGACGATGTCCCCGTCGTGGCCTATACGCTGTGGTCCCGAGATGCGACGCCGGTCCAACTGCGTGCAATCGCCGACGAGCTGAAGGTGGAGTTGACCCGCCACCCGCGGGTCGCTCAGGTGACCGTGCTCGGCGGTCAGCGGCGAGTCGTTCAGGTCATCTTCGATCGCGAACGCCTGGCCAGCCACCACGTCTCGCTCCTACAGGCATACCAGTCGCTCTCAGCCCTCAATTGGCGGCTCCCTGCCGGCAGCTTCACAGCGGGGGGGACCGAGACCGCGGTCGAGGTCGGCTCCTTCTTCCACTCGGGAGCCGAGGTCGGTGACGCGGTCATCGCGGTGTGGGGCGGTGGCCCGGTCTACCTGCGTGATGTCGCGACAGTGACCGACGGGGCAGACGAACCGACGCAGTACGTCTGGATGATGTCCGGCGCCGCCGGCGACGCCAAGGGGCTGCCTGCCTCGCTCGACGCGCCGGCCGTGACGGTGGCGGTGGCCAAGAAGCCGGGCACGAACGCGGTCGAGCTGGTGCAGGACCTGGACGCGCGAATCGCGCGCCTTCGAGGCCCGGTGCTTCCTTCGAACGTCGAGGTGACGAAGACCCGTGACTACGGTTTCACGGCCAATGAGAAGTCCTCGGAGCTGATCGAGCACATGGGGATTGCGACGCTGGCGGTCGTGCTCCTGATGGCGTTCGCCCTCGGTCGCCGCGAGGCCGTGGTCGTGGCGGTGGCGGTCCCGACGACCCTGGCTCTGACGCTCGCCGCTTCGTACGCGTTCGGCTACACGCTGAACCGCGTGACGCTCTTCGCGCTGATCTTCGCCATCGGAATCCTCGTCGACGACGCCATCGTGGTCGTAGAGAACATCCACCGGCACTACGAGCTGGGCTGGGGCGCCCCGCGCCAGGCGACGTTCTTCGCGGTCGACGAGGTCGGCAACCCCACGATCCTGGCCACGTTTGCCGTCGTGGCTGCGTTGCTGCCGCTCGCGTTCGTCTCGGGCCTGATGGGGCCGTACATGCGGCCGATCCCGATCAACGCATCGGCCGCGATGGTCTTCTCACTGCTGGTGGCGTTTGTGGTCTCCCCCTGGTTGACGCACCGGTTGTTCCGGCGCTACGCCGAGGAGCACGCCCGCTCTGGGAGCACAACGCCAGACGCGGAAACCCCGGAGGAAGGACGACTCCACCGTCTCTACGAACGGATATTCACACCGTTGCTCGAGCGCGCGTGGCGACGCTGGGCGCTGTTGGGAGGCGTCGTCGTTCTGCTCCTGGTGGCCGTCAGCCTGATGTTCCTCAAGTTCGTGACGGTCAAGATGCTGCCCTACGACAACAAGAGCGAGATCCAAGTCGTGGTGGACATGCCGGCCGGAACCACGCTCGAGGCCACCGCCGCTGCGGCGCGCGAGCTCGCGGGTGAGGTTCGCACTCTGCCCGAGGTCTCCGATGTCCAGGTGTACGCCGGGACTTCAGGACCCTTCAACTTCAACGGCCTGGTGCGCCACTACTTCATGCGCTCGGGTCCGCTCGTGGCCGACCTCCAGGTGAACCTCCGGCCGAAAGGCGAGTGCCACCGGGCCAGCCATCCCTTCGCGATTGCCGTCCGCGAGCTGCTCGCGCCGATCGCCAGCAGGACCGGGGCCAACGTGAAGGTCACCGAGGTTCCGCCCGGACCGCCCGTCCTCTCAACGATGGTCGCTGAGATCTACGGTCCGGACCTCGAGCGGCGCGTAGAGCTCGCCAGGCAGGTGAGGGCAATCTTCGAGAGCACGCCGGGCGTGGTGGACATCGACTGGTACGTCGAGGCTCCAGGCCCGCGGTTAGACGTCGAGGTGGACCGCGAGAAGGCAGTGCGCTCCGGCGTAACCCCCGAGGTCGTGGTGCGCACTCTTCGCGTCGCGCTCGATGGGGCCGAGGTGGGGTTGCTGCACGACCCGCTCGCCCGTGAGACGGTACCGCTGGTGCTGCGTCTCGACCGTGCGCAGCGGTCGAGCGTGGATGGCCTGCTCGACGTCACGGTGCACGGAGAGCAGGGGCATCTCGTGCCGCTGCGCGAGCTCGTGCGCGTGACACCGACTGTCCGCGAGAAGTTCATCTATCACAAGAACCTGCGGCCCGTGACGTACGTCGTCGCGGAGATGGCGGGAGCGGCCGAGGCGCCCGTCTACGGCATCCTCTCGATGGCGAAGCGGATCGAGGCCCTCAAGGGGCCCGACGGGCGTGCGGTGCAGGTGATCTCCACCCATCTCCCGGAGGACTCTGCGCAGTACGCCCTCAAGTGGGACGGCGAGTGGCAGATCACCTACGAGGTTTTCCGAGACATGGGTGTCGCCTTCGGCGTCGTGCTCGTGCTGATCTACCTGCTCGTGGTGGGGTGGTTCCGCTCCTTCGTAACGCCGCTGATCATCATGGCGCCCATCCCGCTCACCCTGATCGGCATCTTGCCGGCCCATGCGCTCGGCGGCGTCTTCTTCACTGCCACTTCGATGATCGGGTTCATCGCCCTGGCCGGCATCATCGTCCGCAACTCGATCCTGCTCGTCGACTTCATCAACCTAGAGCTCGAGGCGGGGGAGCCGCTCGCGGACGCGGTGATCAAGGCGGGCGCAGTGCGCTTCCGGCCCATCGTGCTGACCGCGGCGGCGCTGGTGGTCGGGGGGCTAGTGATCCTGCTCGATCCGATCTTCCAGGGCCTCGCCGTTGCGTTGATTTCGGGTGTGGTCGTATCGACGGCGTTGACGCTGATCGTGATTCCGCTTCTCTACTTCATGTACGTCAACGCGACGGGAGTGGAGCGGGTTGTCGAAGGTAGGAAAGAAGAGGCCTGACGGCCGGAGGGAGACGGTATGCGACTGGAGGAGATGTTGCGTGGGATCGCGGGGTTCTTCGCGCTGGGCTCTCTGGCGCTCGGGCGCTGGGTGCATCCGGGTTTCTACCTGTTCACGGCGTTCGTCGGCCTGAACCTGCTGCAGTCGGCGTTTACCCGGTGGTGTCCGATGATCTCGCTGCTGCGAGCTCTGGGTGTGCGGGAGTGACCATGGCGACGAAGCTGCTGATGCTGGTGGTTGAGGAGTCACGGAAGGAAGAGGTGGAGGTGTTCCTTGACCGTGCGGGTGTCCTAGGTTACACCGAGATCCCGCACGCTCTGGGGGTGGGGGCCACCGGGCCGCGTCTCGGGTCTCGTGCGTTCCCAAAGACCTCGGCCATCATCTTCACCGTACTTGAGGCAGACGCACTCGGCCGCATCGTCGAAGGCATCCGTGCCTTCTGCGGAGAGTGCGGTGAGCGCCTGAAGATGCTCTCCTGGGATGCCGAAGAGATGCCGCTCGCACTCGGTGCGCGGACCGATCCGAGCACATCGGTCGACAACAATCGCTGAGGGAGGATCGAGTCGGCTGAGAATACACTCGTACATGAAGCAGTGAGTCCCCGCAAGAGACCCGATGGCTCAAATCGGCAACCGAATGTGGATGGAAATGTGGATGGACACGACTTGGGCCACCCTGGGGTGGCCCGTAGGGGAATCGAACCCCTGCTTCCGGCGTGAGAGGTGGCTTCGTCGTACCTGGATCGCGGTCGCAGGCGAGGCGAAGGATGAGCCCGGGGACGACAGCAGAAACCAGCGACGACACAGCGGCGCAAGAGGTCGACGCCCTCTCAGGGTTCCCGCGGTCAAGACCCACTTCTTAGCCTCTGACATCAAGGGCCGTGCCTGCGGAGCCCGAGAAGATCAGGCGTCCAGGGTGATCAGGCCAGTGCGGAGCGCGTACTTGACGAGCTCGGTCACATCGTGGAGGGCAAGCTTGCGCATCAGGTTCGTTCTGTGCACGTCCAATGTCTTGCGGCTCAGGCCGAGCTGCTCGGCGATCGTCGCCGGCGTGAGGAAGATCTGACTGCACCAGGGCTCGGCGTCCCGCAGGGCCGTCAGGTCCTGCGAGGGGGCCGGCGTCAGCCTGGTTGTGGGACGCTGCATCCTGCTGTTCCTGGAGCCGGCGCGGTCCATCCACGCCTTCCATCGCAGCGTGTGGTGCGGCTGTTCGGCCGCCTGCCGCGAGGCTGAGCTTGCAGTCTGTGGGAAAATAACTTTGGGGAACTAGCGGCGTGGTGTGCGCTCCTGAGTGCGGCCGGTCTGGGATGGAGTTGCGCGAGCTGAGCCCGAGCGCGACGTGCCCAACCTCGACTGTGGCGAGGCTCACGGGCCGGGGCCTGTGCTCTACCGCTGGTGCGCCGAGGGTGCATGGGGTTTGTGGGATCACGGACAAGGGGGGAGAGCAATGAGCTCAGAAACGGTGGCTTCCGGCGAGAACGATGTAGTCAGCCACGAGGTCGAGGTGCTGCGGCTGTATGGGTTGCGCTGGTCCGTGCTGGCGGCATGGCGCGACGCGCTCAGCTTCCGCCACGTGAGCCTTTCTTCCTTGGTGGACCATGAACTCGACAGCGCGCGCGTGAAGCTGGCGTCCGGATGCTTTTCGGCCTGCGCAGTTGGCTGCCACCTGAGCGCGGTTGAGGGCGCCTTGACGTCGGCCGACTCGTCGACGCAGCACAACTGGGTCGACTTCTGGCTAGATCTGCTGGCCCAGTCCATGAGCGGCGGCGCGGAGACGGAGCGCATCCTGAAAATCCCAGCGGTGAAAGCCCACTATCTGAGCTGCGCGATTGCCGGATGCGCCTGCACGAGCTGAGGCCACCTGCGAGCTACTTGTCGAGGGTAATGAGGCCCGCACGCAGGGCATACTTGACCAGCTCCGTGACGTCGTGGAGCTTCAGCTTGCGCATGAGGTTCGTCCTGTGGACGTCGACCGTCTTGCGGGAGAGGCCTAGCCGCTCGGCAATGGCTTGGTTGGTCTGACCCTGCGCGACCAGGATGAGAACCTCTCGCTCGCGCGCCGTCAACGCCCCTGTCGCCGAGGCCTCCTGCTCGTCTCGTACGCGGCGCGCGTAGTCGCGCACCACCTTCGCGGCGATGCTGGGCGACAGCGGCGAGCTACCCGCCATGACCTCCCGAATCGCGCGCACAAGCTCCTCACTGGTGGCCTGCTTCAGCACAAACCCGGAGGCCCCGGCAGCGAGGAGCTGCTGAACGTGCTCGTCGTCGTCGTACATCGAGAGCACCAGCACCTTGGTGGTCGGGCATTCTGCCGCCAGACGGCTGGTTGCCTCAATGCCATTCATCCCGGGCATCAGAATGTCCATCACAACCACATCGGGCACGAGCTTCCTGCTCTTCGCGACTGCCTCCTCCCCGTCAGCCGCCTCGCCGATCACTTCGATGTCCTGCTCCGTGGCGAGCAGCGCACGCAGGCCGGCCCTGAACATCGTGTGGTCGTCCGCGATCAAGACCCGGATCATGACGAAGCTCCCTCCACAGTGGCCTTCGGCTCCAGCGGGATGACGGCATAGACTCGGGTCCCCATACCCCCCTCCGTGATCACGTTAAGTTCGCCACCGAGCTGCGTCACGCGCTCTCGCATTGAGATCAGCCCAAGCCCACGGCCGCGCACTTCCTCTATGTCAAACCCAATGCCGTTGTCGAGGATGGTCAGGGCAGCATAGCCGGGCCGCAAGACGAGGCTCAGTTCCACGCGCCTTGCTTGGGCATGCCGCACGGCGTTGGCGAGCGCTTCCTGCGCCACCCGGTAGAGCGCGATCTCCACCTCCGGCAGCGGCCGCGGCGACCCAGGAACCTCGTCAAACTCGGTTTCGACCTGTACCCCCGACGCCTCAACGCGAGCCTTTACATACCACCTCAATGCAGCCACCAGACCGAGATCGTCTAGCATGGTGGGGCGGAGATCGTAGATGACGGTCTTGAGCTGGTCGAGGGAGCACTGTACGAGGTTCCGCGCAGTGCCGAGCGACTCGCGCGCCGCCGTGGCTTCGGCGGGCAGTTGGCGCTCGGCGAGTCCGAGGCTCAGGAGCGATGCGGCGATGATCTGGCTGGCATTGTCGTGCAGCTCTCGCCCGATGCGCTGGCGCTCGCGCTCCACCGAACCAAGCAGGCGGGCCGAGAATTGCAGGGAGTCGTCTTCAATTCTATCCAGCAGCGTGCGGACGGATCGGAGCACCTCGCCAAAGTCCGCGGCGCGCACACCCCGTAATGCCGCCCGAGCTTCCTGGCCGGCCCTGATGTCTTCCAGCGCCCGGGAGATCTCCACTAGCGGCCGGAAGTGGTCCCAGAACGCCAGGTAGTTGGCCACGATGGTGATGACCGCGCCGCAGGTAAAGAACGCCAGTGCCAGTTCGAGACCGGAGTGGCGGTCAGCCAGTAGCCGTGTAAGGTAGGTCCCTGCCACGGCCCCGAGCAGGACCACGCTCGAGTTGACGATGAGTGTCTTCTTGAGCAGTGTGAGACCTCTGAACTTGGTCGCCACTTGAGCCACGCGTTGTCTTTGCCGCACCGGGTCCTCACCTCTCAATCAGATTATCTCCCAATGATGGGAGGGATTGACACCGTAGGTCAACTAGGGTATAGTACCTAAGTATGTAAGTGCAGACACGAACCTGCTGACGGTCCTTTGGAGGGTGCATGGCGCGGGTCGGGGTCTTCATCGGTCAGTTTCACAGTGACTCCAGGATAGCCTTCGACTCCCTTGCGAGCTACGCCGCGAACTTGCGTGCCGTGGAGAAAGTCCGGCTCCTCGGCCTTCGGCCCAAAGTGGATGTCAAGTCCCTTGCCGAGGAAATCCGGCGTGAGCGGCTCGATCGCATCGTGCTCGCGGGCGATTCACCAGGGTACTTCAAACCCGCGTTCACACGAGCACTCGAGTTGGCAGGGGGAGATCCCAGCGAGGTGCGGCTCGCCTCATTCAGGGAGCACGGCGCAGGCTCGGTCGAGGTGACAGACCGTGCCAAGGCCGTCCTGGCATGTGCCGTGCACGGCGTTCCCTACCCACTGGTCGCAGTCCCAAAGCCAACCGTGGTGCATCCGGCCACCCTTGTCGTGGGTGGGGGCGTTGCGGGGATCCAGACCGCCCTGGAGATCGCCGACGCCGGCAAACAGGTCTATCTGGTCGAGCGAACCGGCACCATCGGTGGCCACATGGCGATGTTCGACAAGACCTTCCCCACGCTGGACTGTGCGGCCTGCATTCTCACTCCGAAGATGGTGGCGGTCCACGATCACGAGATGATTGAGCTCCTCACCAACAGCGAGGTCATCAGCGTGAGCGGGACCCCTGGCGCGTTCAAGGTAAAAGTGCGCAAGCGTGCACGGCGGGTCGACCTCTCCTCGTGCGTCGCTTGCAACGCCTGCACGGAGATCTGCCCAATTTCGGTGTGGAGCGAGTTCGACTCCCAACTCACCCACCGCAAGGCGATCTACATACCGTTCCCGCAGGCGGTTCCCAACGCCTACCTGGTCGACCCCGAGGCGTGCGCGTGGGTGCAGAGCGGGGGCACCAGGTGCGGGGTCTGTGTCAAGAAGTGTCCCAAGGAGTGCATCAACCTGGGCGAGCAGGATCAAACGGTCGAGATCGAAGTGGGCAACATCGTGCTCACCACCGGCTACGACATGCTCGATGCCGCGAAGGTGGAGCGCTACGGCTACGGCAAGTACCCCAACGTGCTCACCTCGCTCGAGTTCGAGCGCATGACCAACGCCTCGGGGCCGACCGGTGGCAAGATCGTCACCAAGACCAAGCAGAAGAACCGGCGCCTGAAGGTCGAGGAGTGGGTCGCCGATCCCAAGGGGCCACCCCCCAGGAGCGTCGCGATCATCCACTGCGTGGGCTCCCGCGACACCAACTACAACCCCTACTGCTCCCGCGTCTGCTGCATGTACTCGCTGAAGTTCGCCCATCTCGTGCGCGAGAAGCTGCCCGGTGCCGCATGCTACGAGTTCTACATCGACATGCGTGCCTTCGGCAAGGGTTACGAGGAGTTCATGGAGCGGATCAAGGCCGAGGGCGCACACGTAGTCCGCGGTCGCACGGCGCAGGTCATCGAGGCCGACGGTGCCCTCGTTGTCAAGGGGGAGGACATCGTCCAGGACCGCCTGGTCCAGTACCCGGTGGATCTCGTGATTCTCGCAGTTGGCTTGGTGCCTGCCACAGGCACTGCCGAGCTAGCCAAGCTCCTGGGAGTGCCACGCGATCCGGATGGCTTCTTCTCCGAGCTCAACTACAACGGCGACCCCACCTACACCGAGCGCGGCGGCATCTACGTGGCGGGCATGTGCCAGGGACCCAAGGATATTCCCGACACCGTGGCCCAGGCGTCGGCCGTGGCTGCGGGCGTGCTGCGCAGCATCTCGACCGGCGGCATGGGGAACCTCGACAGCCTGACGCTTTCCGACATCGAAGAGCGTGCGGCGAAAATGCAGGTCAGCGAGAGGTGAGCATGGCGATCCGAGTCAATCCCAAGCTGATCGACGAGCTCGAAACCTACGGCGCCGCCGACGTCCAGAACTGCTACCACTGCGGCAACTGCAGCGCCACCTGCCCGTTTTCCAAGGAGCCCTTCGTCATCCCGCGCAGGAGCATGCGCAATCTCCAGATGGGACTCGAGGAGAAGCTCAAGGGCACTTTCGAGCCGTGGCTCTGCTACTACTGCGGCGAGTGCTCCCAGCAGTGCCCCCGCGGCGCCGAGCCCGGCGAGACCATGATGAGCTTGCGCCGCTGGTTGACCTCGCGCTACGACCTCACCGGCATCTCGCGGCTGTTCTACCGCTCGTGGAAGGCTGAGCTCGCGGCGCTGATTTTGGTCTCGCTCGTCACGATGGTGGCTTTCCTGGTCATGGGGTTCAGTCTGGGGCATGGGTCTTTGGGCGTCTACGCCGGGGCCGGTGCCCTGTTCCCGGACCACCTCGTCCACATCCTGGACCTGGCGCTGGCCGGCCTGCTGGCCGCCGTGCTGCTCACCAACTCCATCCGGATGTGGTGGCTCACCACGGGTCGCAACCGCAACCTCCACATCTCACTGTGGTCCTATGTCAAGAACGTGTTCCTGCTGCCGTACCACTTCCTGTCCCAGGCGCGCTACAGCCAGTGCGAGAAGAAGCTCCCCTGGCTCACGCATCTCGCCATCTTCCTGAGCTGGGTCACCATGGAGGTGTTGGTCATCCTGCTGCTGGAGCGCTTCCACAGTCCCGAGACCGTCTGGGCGGCCCACGTCTTCGGCTACCTCGCCACCATTGGTCTATTGGGCGGCACGATCTACGCAATGGTGGGGCGCGTGCGAAAACGTGAGACGCACTACAAGCACACCCACCCAACCGACTGGATGTTCCTCATCTTGATCGCCGGCGCGGCCTTCACCGGGATCGTGCAGCACGCGTCGTACCGCTGGCTCGGTCTGGATAGTGTCGCCAACATCGCTTACCTGATCCACATGATGTTCGTGGTCCCACTCCTGGCTGTCCAGATCCCGTTCAGCAAGCTCTCGCACCTGGCGTATCGGCCGCTTGCGATGTACCTCGCGACCCTCCATACGGACGCCCTTGCCGCGCAGGAGCCGGCGGTGGCGCAAACCGAGCCCGTGAGGCTCGCTGCCTGATGAGGACGGCCATGGAAGAGCTCAAGATCGGCGTGTTCATTTGCAACTGCGGATCCAACATCGCCCATCACGTGGACGTGGATGCGGTGCGCGAGGCCGTAGAAGCAAAGCCAGGCGTCGCCATTGCCCGGTCCTACAAGTACATGTGCTCGAACCCGGGCCAGGACATGATCGCTAGGGACATCCGTGAGCATCAGCTCAACCGGGTGGTGGTTGCTGCGTGCAGCCCGCGAATGCACGAGAAGACGTTCCGTAACGCCTGCCGGAACGGTGGGCTGAACCCGTACCTGTGCGAGATGGCCAACATCCGCGAGCAGTGCTCGTGGGTTCACTCGGACCAACTCGCTGCCACCGAGAAGGCGAAGGCCCTCACCAACGCAGCGATTAACCGGGTCCGGTACCACGAGCCGCTCGAGTCGCTGACTGCGGAGATGTGCCCAGCCACCCTCGTGATTGGTGGCGGCATCGCCGGGCTGACCGCGGCGCTGGAGCTCGCAGATGCTGCCCACCAGGTCTACCTCGTTGAGCGGACCGCTACTCTCGGCGGGAACCTCGCTCGGGTGGACCTCACAGCGCCGCACCTCGATTCGGCCCGCGACCTGCTCACCGAGAGGATCACCCGCGTGCGTGCAAACTCGCGGATCACCCTCATGCTCAATTCCGAGCTCCAAAGCCTAGCGGGGTACGTGGGCAACTATGCCGCAATCATCCGCACGAAGAACGGGAGCGGCGAGGTGCAGGAGAGGAAGGTCGATGTCGGCAACGTCGTCGTAGCGACCGGATACCAGGAGTTCGATGCCGGTCGGATCACTCACTACGGCCACGGCAAGCTGCCCAACGTGGTGACCTCCTTCGAGTTCGAACAAATGCTGCGCAAGGGGCGCATCGAGACGCGCCACGGCAAGCTGCCGCAGTACGCCGCGATCATCCACTGCGTCGGCTCGCGGAACAAGGAGTTCCACCCCTACTGCTCGCGAGTGTGCTGCATGACGGCATTGAAGTACGCGCACGAATTGAAGAGTGCCAACCCCGCCTGCTATGTGTCGGACATCTACGTCGACATGCACGCCTTCGGGAAGGGACACGAGGACTTCTACAAGACGACCTCCGAAGTGAAAACCCTCTTCCTCATGTTCGAAAAGAACGAGCGCCCGGTGGTCCGCAAGGCCGGTCCCAACGACGACTGCGAGATGCTCATCGAGGTCAACGAGACCCTTTCGAGGGAACGCATCGAGATTCCGGCGGATCTGATCATCCTGATGGTGGGGATGGAGGCGCGCGCCGACTCCGGCGAGGTCGCCAGGCTCGTCAACATCAGCCAGGACAAGGAAGGCTGGTTCATGGAGAGTCACCCCAAGCTGGACCCGGTGGCGACCACCACGGACGGCATCTACATCGCCGGCACCTGCGCGGCCCCCAAGGACATCCCCGACACGGTCGCCCAGGCGCGGGCGGCGGCGGCCCGGATCCTGGGCAAGATCGCCAAGGGCAAGATCGAGATCGACGGCGTCTTCGCCGAGGTCAACGAGGATCGCTGCTCGGGGTGCCGTATGTGCAACGAGCTTTGCCCGTACAGCGCCATCGAGTTCAACGACGAGACCAGACGCAGTCACGTCATCCCCGCCGCCTGCAAGGCGTGCGGAGCATGCGTGGCCGCCTGCCCGAGCGGTGCCATCAAGGGGCGTCACTTCACGGTGGAGCAGCTCCACGCCCAGATCGACGGAGTCCTAGCATGAGCTTCGAACCGAAGATCGTCGGTTTCCTCTGCAACTGGTGCTCCTACACCGGCGCCGACCTGGCGGGCACAAGCCGCATCCAGTACCCGCCCAACATCCGGGTGATTCGCGTGATGTGCTCGGCGCGGATCGAGCCCGACTTCGTGCTGCGCGCCCTGGCCTCCGGCGCCGACGGCGTGCTCATCTGCGGCTGCCATCCGGGGGACTGCCACTACTCCGAGGGCAACTACAAGGCAATGCGGCGCTACCCGCTCCTGAAACGCATGCTCAAGGACTACGGGGTCGACAACGATCGCGTGCGGCTCGAGTGGGTCAGCGCCAGTGAGGGACAGCGTTTCGCCGATATCGTGACCGACATGACGGAAAGGGTGCGAGCGCTGGGACCGCTGCGGATCAAGACTGACCTGCAGACCGACATGGTGGAGAGGTGAGCCGTGGCCGCCAAGAAGCTCCAGATCGCCTTGTATTGGGGTGCAGCGTGCGGAGGCTGTGACGTCGCCGTGCTCGACACCAACGAGTTCATCCTCGACGTGGCGGCGGTCGCCGACGTGCGCTTCTGGCCCATCGCCGTGGATGGCAAGTACTCTGACGTGGAGGCGATGTCCGACGGCGAGCTCGACCTCGCGCTGTTTGACGGCGCTGTGCGCAACAGCGAGAACGAGCACGTCGCGAAGCTGCTCCGCGCCAAGAGCAAGATACTCGTGGCGTTCGGCTCCTGCGCCTACATGGGAGGCATTCCGGGCCTCGCCAACCTCGTCACCAAGGACGAGATCCTAGCCACGGCCTACCTCTCCAACGCTTCGATCGAGCCTGGGAATCAGACCGTACCGCGCGCCAGGTCCGCGGTCGACGGCATGACCCTCGAGATCCCCAGCTTCTACCGGCGGGTCTACCGTCTCCAAGACGTGGTGGACGTGGACTACTCCGTCCCCGGCTGCCCGCCAGCGCCGGACCAGGTGAAGGCCGTGCTCCTCGCCGTGGTCAAGGGGGAGCTGCCGCCGCGCGGCTCGGTGGTAGGGGCCTCCGAACGGGCGGTGTGCGACGACTGCAAGCGGACCAAGAGCGAGAAGAAGGTCAAGAGCTTCCATCGCCCGTTCGAGGTCATCCAGGACTCGAGCAGGTGCCTGCTCGAGCAGGGCATCCTCTGCATGGGCTCGGCGACCCGCTCCGGCTGCGGCGTGCGCTGCCCGAACTCGAACCAGGGGTGTCGTGGCTGTTACGGACCCCTGCCCGGCGTCTCCGACCACGGCGCCAAGTTCCTTTCCGCCCTGGCTTCCATCGTGGACAGCAAGGACCCCAAGGAGATCGAGCACATTCTCGACGGGTTGCCGGACTTCACCAGCTTCGCGTACCGCTTCGGCATGCCGGCGTCCACCCTGCAAAGGAGCTACAAGTAATGCCGCGCACAATAACGATCAATCCGATCACTCGTCTCGAAGGCCACGGCAAGGTCCAGATCTTCCTCAACGACGACGGATCGGTGAAGGACTGCTTCTTCCAGATCCCGGAGTTACGGGGCTTCGAGCGTTTCGTGGTTGGTCGCCCCATCGAAGAGCTGCCCCGGATTGTGACCCGGATCTGTGGGGTCTGCCCGGCCAGCCACCACATGGCGAGCGCCAAGGCTGTGGATGGTTGCTTCGGCAGCCAGGTGGCCCCCGTGGCCCACAAGCTTCGGGACATGTACTACCACGCTCATTACATCCACAGCCATATCGCGCACTTCTACGCCCTTGCGGCTCCAGATTTCATAATGGGCCCTGATGCCGACCCGGCGGTGCGAAACATCCTGGGCGTAGTGGCCAAGGTGGGCCTGGGCATTGGCAGCAAGGTAATTCGCGCCAGGGCGCTCGCACAAAAGATCCAGCAGATCCTGGGGGGCCGCACCACGCACTTGGTGTGGTGCATGCCCGGCGGCGTCTCCAAGGGCCTGACCCCGGCGGAGCTTGAGGAGATCAAACCCATGGTGGTGGAGCTTGCCGGGTTTGCCACGTTCTCGCTGCAACTCTTCCGCGACGTGGTGCTCGGGAACCCCGGCTACGTGGACCTCATCCTGCACGGGCCGTACACGCTTGATGTGCACAACATGGGGCTGGTGGACGAGAACAACGCCCCCAACTTCTACCACGGCAAGGTGCGTGTCGTGGACTTCGAGGGGCACGAGATCTGCAAGTACGAGGCGCACGAGTACAGCCGTTTTGTCGCCGAGCACGTCGAGCCCTGGAGCTACCTCAAGTTCCCGTACCTCAAGCAGCGCGGCTGGAAGGGGTTCAAGGAGGGGATTGACTCAAGCTTGTATTGCGCCACCCCGCTCTCGAGGCTCAACGTGGCGGACCGCATGGCGACGCCGCGTGCTCAGGCGGCGTTCGAGGAGATGTTCTCCACCCTGGGCGGCCACCCCTGCAAGGCCCTGCTCGCCAACCACTGGGCGCGCCTCGTGGAGATGGTCCAGAACGCCGAGATGCTGGAGCGGTACTGTGCCGACCCGGAAATCACCAGCGAGCATTTCAGGGTCATCCCGGACCGGATCACCGGAGAAGGCGTCGGCATCGTCGAAGCGATGCGCGGCACGCTGACCCACCACTACACCTGCGATGCCAACGGGATATGCACCAGCTGCAACCTCATCGTGGGCACGACCAACAACAACGCGGCCATTCACATGGTAACCAAGAAGGTGGCCCAGACGCTCATCAAGCCCAACGAAGAACCGGGCAGCGGAATCCTCAACATGGTGGAAATGGCGTTTCGCGCCTTCGACCCGTGCTATAGCTGCGCCACTCACTACCTGCCCGGTCAGATGCCGCTCACGATTCAGTTCTTCAAGGACGGCGAGCTCTGGCGCGAGCTCAAGCGATGAAGACGCTGCTGCTCGGCATGGGCAACCCTATCTTGTCCGATGACGCGGTCGGTGTACGCTTGGCCTCTGATCTCAAGCGGTGGCTTCCCGCGATGCCGAGCGTCGATGTCGTGGAGGACTGCAGCGTCGGCGGGCTCAATCTGCTCGAGGTGCTGGAGGGGTACGATCAGTTGATCGTGTTGGATGCGGTGAAGACCGCGGGTGGGGTGCCAGGCGACTGGTATCGCTATAGCCTTGACACGCTCCAAGACACGCTGCACCTCACGAACATCCACGACGTGAACTTCGCCACGGCGCTTGAGCTGGGACGCTGCCTGGGGATACACCTCCCGGACCGCTCCAACGTGCACGTCTTCGCTGTTGAGGTTGAGGATGTTGTCACCTTCTCCGAGCAGATGACCCCCGCCCTGGAGCGCGTCTATCCGGAACTCGCTGCGGCCGTTCTCCCAGAGGTCCAGGCGCTAGTCGCATTTCGTCCCGGGCCAGCGGCGGCAACCTAGGCGATCACCGCTGCGCGAGCCAGGTAAGCTCCGCATCCCCTGCGCCTCGCCATGGAGGCGCAAGAGAACTTCAAGGTATCTTGCCCGCTTTGGGCACAGGCATGGTGACGTCTCCAGCAGCGTCTGCCAGACACGTTCCCTTGTGTGGTCGCGGCGGTATACCATTGCTGCACGAGAATCCGGGGTTGGGCAGGGGAGGGCGATCCAGATGCTGGGGTCGAGGGCGTTTGCGAGCGACGACGGGGGGCGGAACGGATCGTTGCGAGCTAGCGAGCGGGCCTTAGGCTGCAGGGAAGGGGCATGATCGAGCCGCGGCGTCATCAGGGCAACGGGACGTGGCTTCCGCTCATCCGGTCTCGCGGTCTCGTGGCCTCGGGCCGCTGGCTGCTGCGCCTCCGCTGGCTGGTAGGCGGAGCTATTCTGCTCGGTACCGGCGTGGCCAAGGCCGTCCTTCCGGGTCATCTGCCTATGGCACCGCTGTTCCTCACGGGGGTCGCCGTTCTAGGCTACAACTTGCTGTTCTTAGGTTGGGTCAGACGCATCGAGCAGATCACGTCCGAGACCGAGGATACCCGAGTCTGGCACGCGCGTGCCCAGGTCGGGCTCGACTGGTTGGCGATGGTTGTCCTGCTTCACTATTCGGGCGGCCTGGAAAGTCCCCTACTGTTCTTCTTCGTCTTCCATGTTGCGATCGCGACCCTCCTCCTCGGGAGGCCTGAGGCCCTCGCGTTTACCCTGTTGGCCATTGCCCTGCTCGTTAGTCTGGGTGCGAGCGAGGCCGTTGGCGTGCTGCCTCACGTCCACGTTGCTGCGTTCATTCCTGGAGAGGCTGCTTCGCAGGCCATGTTCGTCGTCGGGATGCTTGCGGCTCTAGCCGTGGCTGGCCTTGCTGCCTATTACCTTACCGCGGCTGTTGCGTCGGGCGTGCGTCGCAGCGAGGATCAGCTCGCGGCCCTCTACCTCGCCTCCCAGGCAGTGACTTCGACCCTGGAGCTGCCCGAGGTCCTCGCCCGGCTCATGCGGGAGACCGTGGAGGTCATGGGGGCCTCTGGCGCCTCGATCGGGTTGCTCGACGCGACAGGCACCCAGATCGAACCGGCAGCCTCGTACGGTTTGTCCGAGCGTTATCTCGCAAAGGGCCCGCTCGCTTTGCTGCCGGGCTACATCTCGACCGACGTGATGACCTCGGGTGAGCCAACGTTCATCCACACGGACGAGGACCGCGATCGCCTTCAATACCCGGATGTTGTGAAGGCTGAAGGTATCAACACGATCCTGTACGTCCGTCTGCCGGGTAAGACTCGGCCGCTAGGGCTCATGCGCGCTTACTCGAACCGGCCGCATGCGTTCACCCATGAGGACGCCAGATTCCTCGCGACTATTGCCGCTCAGGGCGCAGGTGCCATCGAGAACGCACTGTCCTTCCAGGCGCTTCGCCAGCTCGATGCGGAGAAGTCCAAGTTTGTGCGCCTCGTCACCCACGAACTCCGCTCTCCCGTTAGTGGTGCGCAGACTATGTTGAAAATGATGCTTGAGGGCTATGCAGGCGAGCTCAACGCTAAGGGACTCGAGTTCATCAAGCTGGTCGAGCGGCGTCTGACGACCCTGCAGCTCCTTATCGATGACCTCCTCGAACTCGCCGCCGGCCGCTCGGGGCTCGAGGTGGAGGAACCGCGGCCGCTCGTTGTCGGCGAGGTCCTGCAGCAAGCCGTTGGGCAAATCGAGCCGCAGGCGGTCGAAAAGCACCAGGAACTCACTCTGACCTGTGGCCCCTGCTGCCAGCAGCTCGAGGTGGTGGCCACCCCAACGGGAATGATGCGGATCCTCACCAACCTCATCGGAAACGCCGTCAAGTACACGCCCAAGCACGGCCAGGTCACAATCACAGCCAACCGTTTGGATCACCAGGTCGCGATCGAGGTCCGTGACACTGGCATTGGCATCCCTGAGGCGTCGCTGCCGAAGCTTTTCACGGAATTCTTCCGGGCTCCCAACGCCAAGGCAGTTGAGACTGGCACTGGGCTTGGGCTAGTTATCGCTAAAGACATGGTGGATCGCTTCGGTGGCACGCTCTCAGTGCGCAGCCTGGAGGGCCAAGGGACAACGTTTACCGTTTGTCTTCCCATCATCGGCGCTTGATGGTCGGGGTGACCCAAAACCCGAAAACTGGTCCACCTGAAAGTTGAGTCTGAGGCAGGTTGGGGGTCTCGGGGGGTGTCCCAAATGGGAAAAGCATCGATGTCCGGGGGGATGCGTGGCGAGTCAATTCGCGTAACTACTGGACTAGAAGTGAGATGGCTGAAGTGCGAAGGTCGTATATTCCAACGTTGCGAGCCCGCGAAACCAAGTACAGCATCCGCTGAAGCAAGCGGTCACGAAGTTGGGTGGCGCAAGCTGTCGCCCCTGGCGAGCCTGAGCTCGGATCATTCCTCGTGCTCCTCCCAGCGGCCGAGCAGCGCCGTCTCACCGCATCCGGCCACTTCGGGCTCCAGTGTGGCGTGGGCGACGGCCCATTGATCGTGAAGCAACTCCTTGATGCCGGTGAAAAGGGCCTCGATGCCCGCTCCGTCCATGTTGTGATCGAGCGTCACGTGGGCCGTCAGAAGGCGCTGGCCGGGGCCGTTTTGCCAGAGATGAACGTGGTGCAGCCGCGCGCCGGGAAAAGCGTGCCCCACGGCGGCCGCCATGGCCGGAAGGCCCGCGTCGTCAGAGGCTCCTTCCAGCAGCGTTGAGACGGTCTCCCACACCAGGGAGAGGGCGCTGCGCAGCACGGCGAGGCCCACGATGACGGCCACCCCTGAGTCCACGTACGGCCCGACGCGCGTATGTGCAAGCAGCGCGGCGATGACCACCGCAAGCGAGGCAAGCGCATCCTGCGCCATGTGCAGGAACGCGCTGCGCACGTTCACGTCGTCCTTCTCGTGGCGCCGCAACAGGAGCACTGAGCCCACGTTCGCGAACACGGCGACGAGCGCCACGGCGAGCATGAGCCCCTGCTGCACCGGTGCGGGGTGGAGGAAACGCACG
>Ga0209777_10001617_pt1 | contig 31792 bp, 31 predicted proteins | sample FrelakmetHBP12HB_FD_187147 | JGI IMG/M metagenome (GOLD analysis project Ga0209777, IMG submission 187147) | Freshwater lake sediment microbial communities from the University of Notre Dame, USA, for methane emissions studies -HBP12 HB (SPAdes)... | ecosystem: Environmental > Aquatic >... | reverse complement strand
TATTCCAGATTTTATCAACGGCTCCAGGTTACCGTCATGGTTCCCGCGAACCACAGCGATGCTGCCGATGCATCTTGAGAGCTGGTTAAAAAAATCTGGAATATCCCGCCACTCCCCAAACTCGCTTGAAGCAACAGTGTACTTCACATCGCCGAGAATAACCAGCCTGTCGGGCTTGTACTTGGTGATGATTGCAGTTAACTTGTTTAGGATTTTGGGGGTTTGGCTGGGCACGTGGATGCCTTTTTCTTGCAGCTGCATTTCCCAGCCCAGATGCGGGTCAGCGATAAGGAGCGTTTTGGTTTTTGATGTTTTCACTATGGCGGCCGGGTTTGGCAATAGCAACTTAAACATTAGAGTTTAACCAGGCTCAGGATTTTTTGGTGGATTTGCATATTGCCTGACGTTATGAAGCTCAACCTTTGGGCGGGATTCAATTTTACGTTTAAGGGTTTGTTGTCTGGGGTGGTTACGATTCCGCCTGCTTCTTTCACAATAAGAAAGCCAGCGGCGACATCTGTAGTGCGGATTTTTCCCCTCAAATCGATGAAGGCGTCGGTTAAGCCGTTGGCTACGTAGCAGACTTCAAGTGCGTTGGCGCCAAAATGCCTGATATGTTTTGTGTTCTCGATTAGGGCGGTGACTTTTGGAACTACGGTTTTGGCTTTGAAGGTGTTCAAGTCCATGCCTACCACTGCCTCCTCCAAGGATGCAGTTTTTGATGTTTCCATCTTTTCGCCGTTTCGGTATGCGCCTTTGCCTTCAAACGCGGTGTAGGTTACGTCGTGGGCGAGGTCAACGACCATGCCGGCGTAGACGTCGGCGAGTTCTGGTTTGTGGGAAACCGCAATTGAGGAAGCGTAGAATGGTAGTCCGTGCATGAGGTTGGTGGTGCCGTCGATTGGGTCAACGCACAAGTAGCATTCTTGGGGGGCGGTACCGTATTCTTTGATGCCTGACTCCTCACTGATGAGCGTGAAGGAAACGTCGTGCTTCAGGAGCGTGTTGACTATGGCTGTTTCAGCCGCCAAATCCACGGGCTTCATAATGTCTCCGCCGGCGCCCATGCCCAAGTTAGGCAAAGGTTCCCTGAGGTTTTTGAGGCAGGGTTTGATGGCTGTTTGTATGTTGGCTTTGCATTCTTGCAGGATTTGCTGCCAGTTAATCGGGTTTTTCATTGCTTAACCTTCAGTTTCTATATTGCACGCCAAGTTGATAAAGACTATACCAACCCTACCGATGGGACTTGGGCGCCATAGTCATCTATTGTATTCACCGACATATTTGGAGCCTAATACCCAATCATTGCACAGGACCTATAGAAGGGGAGGTGAAGAACGACATTTTTAAGCTAACGAAGAATCGGGTAAATATAGGAGTCTCAACAACCTAAAGGTAATCTGGCAATGCCAGCTGTCCCAGTAAAGGTTTCAGCGTTTCCTCGAACCCAAATGGTCGGTGTGTGTAAATTGGCGAAAAAACTACGTGCACCTTCAATGGTCAAAAAGGCAGTGGAGCAAGTCTTCTCTAAGCCAGCGTCAGCCAAATACCCCTTCGTGAAAACACAGTTATCGGATAATTTTCGCGGCCAGCCAGTCTTTGATTTTGATTTATGCATCGGCTGCGGTTCATGTAGCAGAGACTGCCCGGCGAAAGCAATAGAAATGGTTTCTGTCGATGGAAAAAGACGCCCTCAACTTAACCTTTCCAAGTGTATCTTCTGTTATCAATGCGCTGACAGTTGCCCAAAAAAAGCCATAAAAAACTCGTTGGTCTACGAGTTAGCTACAACCGATAAATCGACTTTAGTTAAAACCCCCCGCTAAACCCTAAACCCTGATTGTTATTCGCCAATGCAGAGAGTCTATCAGCGCTAAAGCCTACCTTCACCAAACTAAAACGCCCGAAATTACCCAGAAATCAGCAAGTTGAAACCATAAAAAACATGAAAACTCTTAAATTATACAATTCCCAACAGAACTGGCAAGGTCCCTTTAATGTCTTCAAACACTAACAAGCTTGAAATCCAAAGCTATGACGAAAGCACAAAAATGTTCCTTGTAAAATCACCTTCAGGCAACGTTGTACAGATTCAAGACACGTTTGCTGAAATGTTCGGGCTTTGGGCAGGACGAGTTTTGATTACAGCTCAAAACGAGAAATGGGCACAAATCGCCGCAAGCCTAACTATAGGTTTTGCCACTAGCGTAATTGAGGCGACTGCTGAAGCAGCAATCGAGCGAACTGTTCCAGCAGACCAGACACCTGACAAACGACCTGGTGTACTTATCCAAATTTATAATCGTGACCGCTTCGAACTCAAACATCAACTTATGCAGCGTATCGGACAGTGCACCTTGACTTGTCCAACAACCGCAGCCTTCAACGGCTTAACGGGAAAACGCACCCTAAACGTCGGTAGCAGCCTCCGATACTTCGGCGACGGCTTCCAGAAAAAAGCGATGGTCGGCGGCAGGAAATGCTGGAGACTCCCAGTCATGGAAGGCAGCTTCATCGTTGAAGACGGTTTTGGCGCTATGGAAGCAGTTGCAGGCGGCAACTTTATGATTTTCGCAAAAGATCAGCCCTCAGGACTTAAAGCGGCTGAAGCAGCAGCAGACGCAATCCGCGCACATGCCCCTGACGTAATAATGCAGTTTCCAGGCGGAGTTTGCCGTGCAGGAAGCAAAGCTGGCTCTCTAAAATACAAACTGAAAGCTTCAACTAACCATCCGTACTGTCCAACCTTGCGTACTCTTGTGCCTGACTCTGTTGTTCCAGAAGGCGTAACTTGCGTTTATGAAATTGTTATGAACGGCTTATCACTTGACGCAGTTAAAAAGGGCATGAAAGTAGGTGTGACGGCAGCTGCCGGTGTTCCAGGCGTAGTGAAGATTTCGTCTGGAAACTATGGTGGAAAACTGGGTCCGTTCAAAGCTTATCTCAGAGAAGCCATCGGAGCACCCATGCCCGACCCCGCGGCGGCACCGCCAGCTAAGGCAAAAGACTAAGCTTCCGTTTTTTAAGTCGGAACTTTTATTTGACTCCTTTTAGCGTTAGTTAACAAGTTAACGTCTACAGTGAAGTTATTTGAGTACCGCCAAAAAGTCGTCCCTTGAACTATTCAGGCTGAGAAAAACACTAAGTGCCCTGGCCAACAAAGAGGGCAGCCACACCGAACTCATCACAGTCTACGTTCCGCCAGGCAAACAAATCAGCGACGCCCTCAACCTTTTGCGCAACGAATACGGAACCGCCAGCAACATCAAATCCAACGTAACCCGCAAAAACGTCCTCGACGCCATCACGAAAGCACAGCAGAAACTCAAGCTCTTCAAGGACCCTGGCGAAAAAGGCATAGTGGTTTTTACAGGTGCCCTGCTCGGGGAAGGAGATGCACCTGGAACTGAACGAATGGAAGCACACGTCATCGTTCCGCCCGAACCAATCAAAATCTTCCTCTACCGCTGCGATTCACGTTTCCACACTGAATATTTGCAGGACATGCTGCGGGAAAAAGAAAGCTACGGCATCCTGCTCGTGGACGCCAACAACGCAACCATCGCCACACTGCAGGGGAAACGTCTACAGATTGTGAGACAGATGCATTCGGGTGTTTCAGGAAAAACTAAGGCTGGTGGGCAGTCAGCTAGGCGTTACGAGCGGCTTCGTGACATGCAGCTCAACGAATATTTCACCCGTGTGGGCGCGCATGCTGACGATATTTTTCTGCCGATTGAAAACTTAAAAGGCATAATTCTCGGTGGTCCGGGGCCGACAAAGTACGATTTTGAGAAAGGCAACTACCTGAACTATCAGCTCAAGAACAAGATTCTAGACGTAATCGACACCGCTTACGTGGAGGAGCAGGGTGTAAAGGAAATTGTGGAGAAAGCGCCTGAAATCATGCGTAAAGTCCGCTACATCGAAGAAAAAGAGGTCATGCAGAAGTTCCTCTACGAAGTCGGCCACGATACAGGCATGATAACTTACGGCGAAGCTGAAGTGCGGCGGTTGCTGCAGAACAGCGCTGTGCGGACGGTGTTGATGTCGGAGGATTTGGATTTGGTCCGTGTTACCGTTAAATGCGGCGCCTGCGGCTTTGAGGAGCAACACACGGTTAAGGGCAAGGATGTGGCTGATTTCGAGAAAGGATTAATCGGGAAACCATGTGCAGCCTGCAAAGCTCCATCTTTCACCGTAGTTGACAAGAAAGATGTGGTGGACGACTTAGCTGAACTGGCTGAACTCGGAAACACTGATGTCGAGGTTATTTCGGGCGAAACAGAAGAGGGACAGATGCTAAAGAACGCTTTTGGCGGCATCGCAGCCATCCTTAGATTCAAACAACAGAGCTAATTGATGCTCAAAGCAAGTTATCTTCTTTCTACTTATATTCACACAGAAAAGGATAGGTCTCTCACAAGCGACCTCCCCTCCCTTATATAAAGCCAGAAATAGCCTTGTTGGATAATTATAATAAGAGCTGAATTGGGGTAAGGTGAGGGGTTAGTCCCTCTCTCTTTGTTATTGGATAAGGTACTTGTTTTTTTTGGCTTATAAAGCATATTTCGAGTTTCGATATATCCAATCATTAACTTGGCTTTAACTGCAAAAGCTGTTCCGCCTGCTGTTTTCTCAAGCCCTTTACGGACAAATGTTTCTCTTTAGAAGTGAAACCTGAGGCAAGCTCAACTTTGGCATGCAAAAGTTTCGTGAATTCTTTTATGATTTCCTTGTTTACCTTGCCTTTGACAGGTTCCTCAGTGGAGTAAACAATGATTTCACCGCCGTCCTGTTCCACCTTGAATTTTGGGGAGTTGGGTTTAACAAAAATGGAGATGGTTACGCCGTCTTTGTTTTCGTTTATGCTCATGCAGTAATGCACTCGGACGGCGCTTGCCCTTTATTCTGCTGCAGTGCCCAGCTGAACTTGTTGCGCAGGGTTTGTGGGTAGAATTTTTCGATGTCGAACTTGACTTTCTTTGCCCATTTAACGTAAGCAGTCGGGTCAATGTACGACTTCAACGAGGTACCCAAGTTGTATTCCTTAGTCAGCTTGGTTAATTGAATGTCCAGCTTTGCCCGCGCTATTCTGGTCTCAAGCGACTCAGTCTTTTTGCCCGCGGCTTTCTTCGCTTTGAGCTGCACTTCGAGGTTTTTGAGGTTCTCTTCTTTCTGTGCTGCACGCTGGTCAAAGGTTGGCGAAACCTTGCGTTTGTGGTTTGCAACTTCAGCGACTTTGAAGTTTGCCATTTTTGCAGCGAACAGCTTCTTGTAGTCTGGGTCATCCTTGGTTACGCCGCTCTTTTCGAGTTCTTCCTTGACGGTTTTTGTGCAGCGCCAAGTGCGGAACACTTTGGCGGTTAGTTTGGGCATTTTCTCGGATAGGAAGCGGCTTACTTTTTTAGAGTCGATACCTTGGAAGAGGTATTCTTTGGTTGTATCCTTGGAGAACTCTTGGATGTTTCGAATCACAGACGGCGGTGCCTTGTACTCTTTTACCCATCTAACTGAGTCTTTGCCTAAGAAGTCAAAGTGAAGTGTGTCGCCTACAATTTTTATGTGTTCAGGTCGCAGGGTGATTGCACCCACGGTGTCTGCTTCGTCGGGGTCTTTTTCATCTCCAACCCTCATGTTAGGTACCAGAATGAGCCACGAAACCGTTGCAACCTTGCGTCTTTCAACGTCTTTAGAATCCAAGTTCCTGAGAATATGCGCTTCAATCTGGTTAATTTGTTTGCCCAGTGTTTCGGCTTTTTGGAATTTCTCTTTCTCGCGGTTCTGCTTGAGGAACGCAGTGTCGCTGAACCAGACATACTTGATTTTTCCGGTAAGTTTGTCTTCCCATTTTGCCACGTACATCTTGCTGGGTTCCCAAACGATGCCCTTCCAGCTGCCCGCAGGCTTTGGCGCGTCAGGCGGCAAGTTGAGAATGATGTCTTCTTCTTTTGGTCCATCCTTCCATTTTCCGCGTTGCGGATGGTCACCACGCCCAGCGAAAAGGCACGACGGCTCAGAGGTCCAGTTGGCTAACTCCAGCTTTTGCCCGTCAACTTGTGCGTAGCCATATTTTTCTTTGAATGCTAAACGTTTAACCTTGCGTTCTTCAGCCTGTTGCTTTTTAACTTCTTTGGTTATAGCCTCTTTGGTGGCTTTTTCCTGTAGAATAAAATCTTTGATTTGAGTGAAGTCGATTTCTTGGTTTAGTTGCGGGTCATCCACGTTGGCTAAGTATTTTGAGGAGAACGCATCCAAGAAGGCTTCTTTAGGATTCTCTTCTTTAAGTCGGCCAAGAAACTCCTTCATAAAGTTCCTTCTGAAAACTGTATCCGGCGGAGAAACGGTGGTTGATAGGGTTCTGTGTTCCCAAGCCATTGTCATCGGCTCAGTTTTTTCGGTAAGTTTAACGGTTTTTCCCTGGATTTTTACGGTGAAGCCCTTGTAATCGTAGGCTGGAACGAATATGCCGTTATGCTCTAAAGTTTTCATAACGTGTTTCAATCAGTTAACCTCGTTTTGCGGCAAAGTTTTCTTCCTTTGCAAACTATTGCTTACGCATGCCTTTTTTAGGTTTCGTTGCTACAAAGGTGACTTTCCATCAACAGGGGTCCCCGTCTTAAAAACCTTAACCAAAAAAATGCTGTTTATCGGGAAAAAACGTTTTTTTTGTAGCTCGATCATTCTGCAGTTTTTTGTAAACCAGCTCCACATCTTTCCTCTCAACGAAGCCTTTGTGCGGGCGAAAACCCCCCGAGAAGCCGCCGGGAATGTGCATGAGTTCATGAATCAACGTTCGCTCTTTATCTTCAGGGGACATTCTGTCAAAAATCTCGGAGATAACCTCGATGGTGTAGGACGGAGGAAGGTTCAGAACGCCTTGCCAAATCTTGCCCAGCCCATGGATTCTTGCGATTGTGCGCCGTGCCTTGGAGCCTTTGCTTCGCACACAGAAAACGAACTGGGGCACCACATGGTAGAACTCGCATTCCTCTGCTAACTGGTCAACATGCTTTTTTATTTCTGGGGCCTCAAAATACTTTATCGGCAACGCCTACCCTCTCCCGTTACCTCTGTGATATGTTGTTTGGGTTAAAAAGCTAAGTGCTTTTCTGCAGGATTTTCTCAAGTTCCATCCAGAAGGTGGCGGCAAACGATACGCCGATTACGAGCGACCAATCCTCAGGATGCAACCCAGTAATCTCCAGTGCAGCCTGCACAGGCGGTAGCGAAGTACCCGCAATCAAAATAGCAAACACCAGCAGCGCCCACAGTAGCATGACTTTGTTCGACAGCAGCCCTTCCTTTATGAGGGGTTCGTGTTCTGAGCGGAAGTTCAGTGCTAAGAAGACGTGGCCGAACATCCACGTTGCAAACGCTATTGTCCTTGCGTAGTTAATGTCGGAGGTTGTGTACCAAGCAAATAGGAATGTTGCAGTGACCGCTATGAAGAGGCTCAACGCGCCCAAGAACAGGGTTTTTAGCATGGATTTGTTTAGGAATTTCTCTTTTGGATTAATTTGCGGCTTCTGCATGGAGCCTGACTCTTCGGGTTCAGCGACGAAGGTGGCGGATGCAGCTAAATCCATGAAGAGTTCAAGCACTATAATCTGGATTGGAGCGAAGGGCAACGGAATGCCAAGGATAATTGGGACAAGGAAGATGGAGACCAAAGCCACTTTGCAGGCTAAGTAGTAGCGGACGCCTTTGCGCAGGTTGCCGAATAGTTTGCGTCCTTCCCTAACCGCGGTTTCTATTGTGGTAAAGTTGTCGTCGGTTAGTATCATGCCTGCGGCTTCTTTGGCAACATCGGTTCCACGTATGCCCATTGCTATGCCGATGTGTGCTTCTTTGAGGGCTGGAGCATCGTTTATGCCGTCGCCCGTGACTGCTACGACTTCATCGTTCTCCTTAAGCAGCCTGACTAGCCGCAGCTTATCCTCAGGAGTTACCCTTGCAAAAACAAAAGTGTGCTTCAACGCCTCCTTCAAATCCGAATCAGACATTTTGGCGATTTCGCCGCCTGTCAGCACGTTAACGCTGTTTATACCGACTTGTCTGGCGATTGCCCGCGCCGTTTCAGGGTGATCGCCGGTAATCATTATCACTTTGATTCCTGCGTCTTGGCAGGTTTTGATGGCGCCCCTGACTTCTCTGCGTGGCGGGTCGATGAAGCCGATGACACCGACGAAAACGATGTCCCGCTCAAGATTTTCCTTGTTTACCGCGGAATCCGCCGGCAGTCGGCGGTACCCAAAAGCCAAAAGCCGCTCGCCCGAACGCGCCATCTGCTCTACCGCATCCACTGCTTTGCTTCTTAAGGCGTCGGTTAGAGGCGCCTCTTCACCCCCGAGCAGGATTCTGCTGGAGTTTTCAATTATTCTTTCGGGTGCGCCGCTGGACAAGGCAATCTGGGAATTGCCGTACTGGTAAATGTAGGTGGCGAGTTTGCGTTTAACGTCGAAGCTTAACTCGTCTTTGAGAACCCAGTCCTTCGACAGGGCTTGGGTGTCGACGCCGTCTTGTTTTAGTCGCTGCTGGATTGCCTGTGCCATCGGGTTACTGAGTACAGCGGCTGGTGACGTGCTGTGGACGGCGTCGCTTGCCAAAAACGTTGTCCTCAACGCGGCTTTCTCATTTTCTTTAAACTCTCCCGACGAACGCACTGCGCCGTCAAAGTAGAAGTGCTCAACCCGCATCTTATTCTCGGTAATCGTGCCCGTTTTGTCGGTGGCTATGACGGTTACGGTTCCCAAGGTTTCCGCTGCACGCAGATGCTTCACGATGGCGCCCTTGCGTGACAAAGCATAACTTCCTATGCCCAAAACCATCGTAATTATGATTGGTAGCTCCTCGGGGATGACGACAAACGCTAAAGACAAACCGTACAATAAGGCTTCTGCGGGGCTGGGCTGCAAACCCCTAACGTAGCTCAAAACCGGGATGAGGATTGCGAAGAAGAGTGCAACCCAAACCAGCGTCTTGGAAAGCTGCTTCATCGCCAGTTGGAGCGCGGTTTTGGGTTCTTTTGCCGCTTTAGTTATGCCTGCGACTCTGCCAAGCTCCGAGTTTACCCCCGTCGCAGTCACGGCTGCCTTTGCCCTTCCCCGAGTGATTACAGTTCCAGAGAAAAGCATGTTGGTCTGGTCTGTGATTCTGGTTTCACTGGACAGCACTGCCGTAGCGTCTTTGGCGGCTGGGAACGATTCACCTGTCAACGATGACTCATCAACTTCTAACCCATAAGCCTCCAAAAGTATAGCGTCGGCAGGAACACGTTGCCCAACCTTCAAAAGCAGGATGTCGCCTGGAACCAAAAACGCTGTCTCCACCTCTACTGGTTGCCCGTTCCTTAGGACAAGTGCGGTCGGCGGCGCCAGCTGCCTCAACGCCGAGATGGAGTGTTTAGCTCGGTACTCGTTCCAGACTTCGGCGAGGACAAGGATGATGATTATTACGATGATTGCCAGGGCATCGGTTAAGCTGCCCAGGATGCTGTAGAGGACTCCGACGGCGATGAGAAGCAGAATCATGGGCTCCGTGATTTCTTCACGCAGAATCCCCAAGAAACGGATTTCCCGCTCTTCAACGAGGCTGTTTTTGCCGTACTTGCTCAGGCGCCCTGCTGCCTCTTGGTCTGTTAAGCCCCGCTCTGGGTTAACGCCAAGTGAACGAACCAGTTCCTGCGGGTCTTTTGAATGCGGTTGGCTCATCGGTAGCACCTAAACATGGTTTGGTTTAGTGGGTTACTTGCGAAAGGAACATGCCCTAAAAAGATTGCGCAGATAACCTGTGGAATTTTGAAGTTTCGTGGCTTTTCTTTTTTCACTGTTTATGTAGTTACCAAGGATGCTTTATACAAAAAGTTAAGGTAAAAACCAATTGACAATTGTTAAATGCATAAAAACTATGCGAGGGCTGGGCATTTGTACATTAGAAGCAACCGCCAAGGTGCATTTTTCGCTTTGCAACAAAATTTGCGCTTATTATGCAAAACTTTATAACCGCGCCGAACGTTTTGTGTCTAAAAAGGTAGACGTAAAATGAAATTCGGCACATACATGTTTGAAGCAAAGAAAGTTCCAGGCTTCGACTATGACCTTTTCCGAGTAAAACCTGAAGTAGGCAGACGAATGCCGCCCAAAGCTGACATGCACAGCAACATCGCGATTTTCGGAGACAACGTAACCGCTCGCATCCATCCAGACTGGATATCCCAATCAGACTTAGGTCCCGCATGGAGAACCAACGACAACTTTAACGTTCGCTGGGAAGTCCTCTGTGCAACCCAACCTGAACACCGCGCAGAACAACTAGACTACATCGAAGACGTCGCACGCAAAAGCCAAGGAATCTGGCTAAACAGCATCCACTTCGCTGAGCACGGCCACTGCACATGCCCACGATGCAAAGACCTATGGAAGAAAAGCGGATTAAGCTGGTATGAATGGAGACGAAAAGAAATCACTGAATACATGGCACAAGTAAGCGACCGCGTACGCAACAGAGCAAAGAAAAAATTCGTCATCGGAGTCCTCCCAGACCCAGTCACCAACTATGAACGCTTCGGCGTATGGTTCGACGACCTCGCACCATTAACCGACGAATTCCTAGTTGTCATGTTCAACAAAAACTATGCTACACCATGGTACAACGAAATGCTTACACGCAACTTCAAGAAACTCTTCAAAGACGTCAAACTAAACATTGCACTCTACGTTCTCGGGCCCGGCGACGATCCAAAAGAATGTCCAACCCCGGCTGAACTCTTAACAGTCTCAGTACGCATGGCACGCGCAGGAGTAGACGGACTATTGTACCTCACAGACAAAGCAGAACAGATGCAGGAATTCCAGAAAGCAGCAGTCGCCCAAAAAGATGTTCGCGAACGCCTAGTTAGCTACGGTGGAAAGCAAGGTCAAGAAGTTCTCGACTTAGTCACAAGTTGGGAAAAGCTCGCATAATAAGCCTTATACAAAAATACTCAGGCAGAAAAACCTGATAGGTGGTTAAACCACCAAGGCTACCCTTTTTATCATTTTAATTTTTATTGGATGTACCCGAGGTTCTTGTTCTGAGTTTCGTTTATTTCCTTCATCGACTCGTAGTGGGCTTCGATCAGGATTTTTAGGGCGTCGATGTTCTTGGTTATTTCTTCGACTTCGCCGCTTTTCTGCAAAACCCCAGATTTCACGAGCTGCTCGTTTATTTTGGCAACAGAAACCTCAATCACTTTAACTTTGAAAGCGAAAATCTGCAGTGTATAAAGCAGTGTAAGCTGCGAATTCAACCGTTCTAAACGATCTAAATCAAGCGTTTTACCAATGAACGCCCTTAACCTTTGCTCCTGAGACGCCAGTGGCGAAGCAAGAAGTCCCTCGTAGAGGGCTGTTTGTTTCACAGTGGCTTCTTTTGTTTCATCCGCAACTTTCTGTACCCGCTTCGCGGTTTTATCCAGCATTTCTAAGACATCATCCAACCCAATGTTCCCCCAAATCAACAGTTAATATGCTTGCTGAGTTTGTCTGACCCATTATATATAGCTTAAACCATAGCTTTGTCGCTATTTACAAGTTTTTTAATAGGTAAGCTTTTAGGTACTTCCATACATAATAGCTAAACTAAAAATTAACTACGAGGAATAATATGCCTTCATTAGCAAAAAAAAACCTAGCAAAAAAGAAAAAGCATGAAGAAAAAACAGGAAAACAATAATTTTCCGACTTTTGGTTTAATCTTAAAATCGCTAAACTTTTTTTCTTTCATCTTAATTAAAGCGTCGTAGCTTTATTTTTTAACTTTCTTCGTTGTATCAACAAGAAATATTTTGACCAATTTTATCGGGAGACACAGGGTTTGCTGAGGCTCCGGACATTAAGGAGAAAAGAACCAATGCAAATGCTCTATGACCACTAGATGTGAATTATAACCAGTGCCTACTCAGCCCATTTTCTTTTCTTCGTTTATTGTTTATTTTTGACTAAAAAAGGGGAAAGGGATTTTTGGGTTGTGCTTTTTTATGGGTGCTTCCTAAGCATCAACAACGTGGCGATGGCTATTGCGATAATTATTGCGACTACTGCGACGATTATGTAGGTCATTAGGTCCGCTGTGGTTGCTAGGTTTGCTTGCGGTGCAGCGGTAGGTGCTGCTGTTGGGGCTGCTGTCACAGTCATTGCTGTTTCTGATGCTGATCCATAATAGCTGTTGGTGCCTGCGAATGATGCTGTAATTGTGTAATCGCCTGCAACGTTGGGAGGCGTCCAAGAGTAGTGGTAGAGGCCTTGTGCGTCAGTTGTGGTTGTGCCGATTTGGACCAAGTTGCCGTTAGGGTCAACTGCTGTAAGTGACACTGTTACTCCAGTGAAGTTGGTTGGGCATGGTTTTTGCATGTAGATGTACTCCATCCATGCGCTTTGGCTTGCGTCTGATGCTACTGGAACACCGCATGGAAAGTCAGCGGCTTGCTCATTCTGCTTCGTGCCTGCGGAAACGTCCAAAACTGTGCCTTGCAACACTATTTTTTGCCCTACGTTAATGGCGGTTTGCGGTGCCGAGATAGTGGTAGCGCTGGGTCCTTGGCCGAAAGCATAGATTTGGTTGTCATACATGTTTTGGTTAACATATTCACCGTCTGCAATGGAACCTTCTGGATATCCTGGGCCTCCGCTATTCGGACCTTGGAATAGTGTGCTCCAGATCTGTTGGCCTGTTGTAGCGTTAAGGACCCAGAGGCTTTCGCCCTTGTAGTATGGAGATTGCGCGCCGTTGCCGTGTTGTTGGCTGTAAACATAGACTTTTCCGTCTGCGATTGCAGATATCATTGTGGGTAGAAGACCCCAAGGAGAGTTGATTCCGTCGTCGGTGCTGTTGCCTGCGCCGCCATTACCGAATTGCCATAACAGGTTTCCTGTAGCCGTGCTGTAGCACCAGATTTCTCCGCCGTAACCTTGGACGTAGATGTTTCCGTAGGCGTTAACAGCGCATTGTCCGATGCCGAGTCCGCTGCCGAAGAATTGGTAACCGTTTGTTATTGACGTTGTTGTTGGGCCCCACAGCAAGGTGCCCGTGTCTAAGCTGTAGCCGAGCCATTGGAAAGTTTCTCCAATCTGCATTGTGAAAACTCGGGTTGTTTGATCTACGGGTCCGATTCTCTGTGTGAAGCTTCCAAGGTTGGGGTTGCCATTCATCAAGTTTGGCGCTGTGTAGTTAGTAGCCCATAGTATCTTTCCCACTGTGCCGCGGTTTGCGTTGAGGTTAATTGCCCACATTGTGAACGGGTTTGGAGTGTACTGAGGTCCAACTGAGACTGTTAATGCGCTGCTTGTTCCCATCATGATATCGCCGGGGAAGACTGCCAGGATTGTTGGTCCGCTCGGGGATACTCCTGTTGTGGCGGTCGAATTGATGACAAGTCCATTTAAGTTGCCGTTTATGGTCACATTCCAGCTGTATGGATTGTAGTAAAATGCTGAAGACGATGTAGTGGCAACGCTTCCGTCGATTGATCTGCCTTCGGGTCTGTATGGGCCTCCTGGCGCTGCAAGGTTGTTAATTACTGCAGATGAGTTCCATAGTGCTAGCCATCCGGATTGAGTGGCAGTGCTGTAGTCGAGGATATATCTTAGCAGTTCGCCGCTTGGGCCATATGCGGGCATTACCGTCTGTTCTTGTAGCAGTGTGCCGCCTGGGCCGTACTTGTTCCAGGATTGGGGAACATTTGTAATGTTGAATATCCAGTTTCCAGTGAAGCCGTCATAAGCTATCCATGTAACATTTGACATCATAACGCCAGTTGGGTTTTCGCTGTCTGGAGAAGCAATTGTGGTTGCTGTGGTCAGGGTCCAAGCTTGCCAGAGGTATCCGCTTGGGATGACGCCGGACTGGTTAGGGTCGACTTGGTTGTCAAGTTGTCCCCATGTTGGGTTAAACGCGGGGTTTGTTTGTGTCCAAATGGTTTGTCCAGTGCGCAGGTCTACGCAGACATAAGGTCCTCCATAGACAACGCCGTTTACTGTGGTTGTGGTGCCTCCACCGCCGAAGGGCATTTTGTAATAGAGGTATCCGTTCATGATTATTGAGTTGTAGAAGCGGGGCTGGTATGAGCTTCCGGAATAGTAAGTTGCTCCAGGAACGGCTGTATTGCTTCCTCCAACTACGCCTCCGAACTCCATCGGCTTTGTCCATAATATATGTCCGCTGTTAGGTGCTGAGCCATCGGGCTGGAAAAGATTGTAGCCAGTTCCGGTTTGAGCTGCTGAGCCGAATTGGTAAGAGGAAGGACCGAGCCAATTTGATGCGATACTGTACCAGTTTGTGTTCTGGCCTTCTATAGGACGAGTCCAGTACTCAGTAGGAAGTGGATAGTTGATGGTTTGCAATGGTTGTTGTTGTGCTGTGAATGTTTCACTTTCTTTATCAGGCAAGTAAACGTCTCCGGCATAAGCGTTGATTGAAGTGTTAGTTGCAGCTGTAAGTGGAACAATAGAAGTTACCTGGGATAACGTTGGGTATGTCATTCCTTGGAAGACAAATGTTACCGTGTAATTGCCTTCCTGCGTAGGTACGTATGTAGTGAATTGTTCTCCTCCAGTGTTGTCGACAACGGCAAAGGTTTGTGTGGTGTTTGTCCCGTCGGGCGCCGTGATGGTTAGTACGTAGTTGTCTTTTCTGATGTTGTTAGTGATTGCTGAATTAGCTAGGGGTTGAGCAGTCCATATTAGAATGTTCAATGGTTGGCCTACTCCTATTGGGTTGGGCGCGAGTGCTATGTAACAGTGATCTTGGATAGTCCATGGTGGTGAATGTGCCGTAGTGTTTGGTATTAATATCATTGATGCACTCATTGAAATTGTTAGAAGTAAAGCAATCATAATAGCCATAGTTTTATTTTTTATTTTTTGCATTTTTATTTTCCTCAAATATTTGTATTGAGCAAGAAGCAAAAGAGCCTCCGCTCAACCAAGCCCTATTTGATTCCAACAATTTATAAGACTTTGCCAAATACCAAAAATACACTTGAGACACCAAACAATAAAACATGCACAAAAGGCATCCTAAATTAGACAAAATAACCTACCTTGAATTTCAAAGGTACTTGTTTCTCGTTGCTTTAATTGATTTGTTTATTTTTCGTTGTTGTTTTCTGGTAAAAATCTCTTTTTAACGCCTGCTTTCAGATTATACGCTGTATGCGGGTTCTTGATGGGTGTGGAAGCGTGAAATCTGAATCAGGTAGTTTGGAGGATGTCTTAACGAAGTTTTCGGGGCGGATTGTAAAGTTGCCTGTTGAGTTTCAAGCTATTTTCTTTGAGGATTTAACGGTTGCAATTGAGCATCGTCTTTTGGTTTTAGAGAAAGCCGCGCAAGTTTCGAGTTGACATATATGAGCAAGAAGTCTTTGGAAAGTCAATTAGAGTTGTGCCGTCCTGGTGATCTGGTTTGCTGCATGTGGACAGATGCTTCCATTGGAAAAACGAGTACTAACAGCGGAGTTATTGATGTTCCCGTGCGGAGCTGGGGCGTTTTTGTCGGTGTATTTGGTAAGCGTAAGCACATTATTTTGGCTCAAAACAGCTTCGAATATGCTGACGACCTCTGTGACTTGGATTATACCGCGGTTCCTTTGGGCTGGGTTGAAGATGTTCAGGTTATTGCTCAAAGAAACAGGCATGCGATGCGGTGAAGCTTGCGACCTGCTAAAATGGACAGAAATCGACTTAGAACAACGTTCAGTAAGAATCACGCCTGAAAAAGGAAGCACCCCATGAATCCTGCCACTATCAATCAAGCTCTTAGATATGTTAGCTGAAATGCCCAAAGATACCCTAGAGGTCTTCAGCGTAAATGCAGATCTGATTAGACACAACTTTGAGAATCAACGCAAACGGATAGGTGCAAAACTCAAAAACTCAAGAATAAATCAGATCACGTTTCATACTTTCCGCCACTGGAAAGCTACAATGGAATGCCGCAAAACCAGAGATATCCTCCACGTGAATGAGATCCTTGGCCACAAATCCCTCAACAACACCATGCTATATACGCAGCTCATAAGCTTCAAAGACGACGACTTCACAGCAACTGTTGCTCATTCAGAAGAAGAGGCCTGCAAGCTAATAGAAGCAGGATTCGAGTACGTTTGCGAATTTAGCAAAAATAGAATCTTCAGGAAACGAAAATGATGAACTCTTACAAAAGAAATTATAGTAGTCTGGGGTTTGTTGCTGGCGATGTTGAAGTGGACTGGGGGGGATTTGAACCCCCGACCTCTTGAGTGCAAGTCAAGCGTTCATACCAGCTGAACTACCAGCCCACGGGCTTGCACTTCCCGAATCAGATACGGTTCCTTGATATTTAGCTTTTGCCAGCCCCAAAAAAATTACGAAGAGAAAAAGATGATTGGTTAAAACGTTATATCCCCAAAACGCCAAAGAATAACTTGAGATGATTAAAGTGGACTTAAAAATAGTGAAAATTGACCCGCCCAAAGACTGCAACACCATCCTTGGCACGGCGCGCTTCATAAAAACCGCTGAAGACCTCTACGAGGCGCTGGTAAATTCTGTTCCTAACATCCAGTTTGGCTTGGGTTTCTGCGAAAGCTCAGGTCCATGCCTCGTCCGCCACGAAGGAAACGACACAAAACTGAGGCAGCTGGCGGCGGAGAAAGCATTTGAAATCGGCTGCGGACACAGCTTCCTGATATTCCTAAAGAACGCTTACCCGCTCAATGTCCTCGACAAAATCAAGAATGTGCCTGAAGTATGCACCGTTCACGCCGCCACGGCGAACCCATTAGAAGTAATAATTGCAGAAACCAGCCAGGGCAGAGGTATCCTCGGCGTGGTAGATGGATCAAAGAGCAAGGGCATAGAAACCGACAAAGACATCGCAGAGCGGCGGCAATTCCTTCAAAAAATAGGATACAAACTCGGGTAAGCCCCACCATAAACTATTTTAATTCACTTCCGAATCAACCCTTAACGGACTTAGCGATGTGTTTTTATGGCTTTAGAGAGAAACATGGCTCAGCTTGAAGCTTACAAGCAGCAGCAGTCAAATGAACAGCAGAACCTGAAAGAGAAAATGGGCAAAATCAAACATAAAATCGCCGTCATAAGCGGCAAAGGCGGCGTTGGAAAAAGCACCGTAACCGTGAACCTTGCCACGGCTTTTGCCCTGATGGGGAAACATGTTGGCGTTTTGGACGCTGACATTCATGGACCGAGTGTTCCACGACTGTTGGGTTTGGAGGGGCAGCAGGTTAAGACCAATGAATCGGGTATTCTTCCTGTAGCTGGACCGCTGGGCATGGAGGTTATGTCCATTGACTTCTTTCTGCCCGAGCAGGCACCCATGATCTGGCGCGGACCACTAAAGATGCGGGCTATCCGCCAGTTTCTCTCCGACGTGGTTTGGGGAGAACTCGATTTTCTCTTCATCGATTTGCCGCCTGGAACAGGTGATGAACCATTAAGCATAGCGCAGCTTCTGCCCGACATCGACGGCGTAGTCATCGTTACCATGCCCTCAGAACTGTCGAGCGCAATCGTTAAGAAAGCCATAACCTTCGCTGAACGGTTAAACATGCCCATCATCGGCGTGGTGGAGAACATGAGCGGTTTCATCTGTCCACACTGCGGGCAAAAAACAGAAATTTTCAGGTCGGGTGGCGGCAAAAAAATGTCTCAAGAAACCGGCGTGCCGTTTCTGGGTAGTATCCCCATTGACCCTGAGGTAGGTGTGGATTCTGACAAGGGAACGCCCTTCGTGTCTTCGCACAAGGATTCGGTTGCAGCTAAGGCTTTTATGGAAATTGTAGAGCACGTTGAGGAATACTTAGAAAAGAATAAACAAAGGTAAAAAATTTGGAGAGAGCTTAAAACTCCCAGGTTCGATTTTTTATAGTAACTACTCTTTTGTAAGAGTAATTTCTATTGTTGAAACCATCCTGGACCTAGTTTCGCCTTCGCGTGGTGGCATCTCGGCAGTTCCGATTGCAATCTTAGTCACTTTGAGGTCTTTTATGAAGCGGCTTCTTGTGATTTCAGCAACGTCAACTGCTGTGGTGATTGCTTGTCCTCGGGCTTTTAGGGTTATTTCTTTGCCGATGCCTGAAGAGAACGCTGTTATGATGGCGAGTACATAGCTCATTGGTGGTTTGTTTCCGACGAATATTACGTCATTTGGTTTTTCTGTCATTTCATATCACACTCCTTTTTATGTTGTTTCTTCGCGATGTAGATACATTCGTTTGTCTTTCCAGACAAAGAACGTTAGCTCATATATTCTCGAAACTTCCTAATAAACCAGATTCAGAAGTCCGATACATGGACAAACGCTAACTGCAACAGGAAAACAGTCTACTGACGCTGCACTGTTAATTTACCGCGTATTTTTCACGTAATTTTTAAATTTCACCTTTTTGTTTCAAGGAAAAAACGCTATAGTTTTATACCCCAACTTTGAAGGGAGAGTGCAAGCAGAGAGGAACTTCATGTCTGTGTCGCCTGGTCTGAGGGAGGTTTTAGCGAGAAGAATCGCTGGAGAAATAATTCTTTCAGGCAAACCAGGCTCAACGATGCGTAAATGGCGGGAACTCTTCGCAGTTTCCCAAATCAGCCTTTCCGAAACGATGGGTGTGTCCTCTTCGGTTATCAGTGACTATGAGAGCGGCAGAAGAAAAAGCCCGGGTGCCAAATTCATCAGGCGATTTGTGCTCTCGCTTCTGCACATTGATGAGGGCGAAGGCAGCCGCTTCATCCGGGAATTCGCTAAACTCACCAGTTCGCCCAGCATGGCGGTTGTGGATCTGCGCGAGTTTCCCATACCCGTCAGGGTTGAATATTTGTGCAAGGCGATTGTCGGGGAAGTGGTGGCTTGCAAGGAAAAATTCGTTAAAGAAATCAACGGCTATACAGTGATTGACAGCAGAAAAGCGGTTGAAGCATATTCCGGGTCGGAGTACACGCAGCTTTTCGGTGCCTCAACCGAGCGCGCCTTGATTTTCACGAACATCGAGGTTGGGTGTTTGCCCATGATGATTGTGCGTGTCAGCAGTCTCAAACCACGGATAGTGGTTTTCCACAAGACAATCCCCGACGACGAAGCAATAAGGATAGCTGAGTACGAGCAGATACCGCTTATCTTTTCGACGTCGCCCACTCTTGAGCAGCTGGTGAAATCGTTGCGTAAACTCTACCGCATAGCGTTGCGGGTTAAGCTTGGCAGAAGACGGGTGCGTCCGCCGCCAAAAATAAGCGCTTAACTCTGCGTTGACAGTATATTGGCAATTAAAATTTGAGAGTTAGTTTGTTGTTCTAACCTGTTAATGGCTTGGAAAATCGCCAATAGGACCACCCACTTAGGTTTCTGTAATGAGTTTCTATTAAGCTCTAAATATGCCTTCTTGCTCAAAGCCCTTATAACCCAGAAACCCATTTTTCCCTAATGTGAAGAAAAATGTGTGAATTTAACGTAATCGTAAACGGAAAAATCCAGCTTAAAGACGTCATCTATGCTAAAGTGGACGGCGACAATGTCACAGTCAAGAACATTCTGGGCGAAGCCAAAGAGTTCAAGGGCTACAAAATCCTTGAAGTTGACGTTACCACTGCAAGGCTTGTGCTCTCTGCAGTAAAGCAGTAAGTAAGAGCGCCAAGTTTGGCATCTGCTGATTTTTGGCTTTATATATTAAAATCCACTTGTTAAGATAGTGGCAAGTTTGTGCCGAAAATTTGGCAGGAAGCACGATGAGTAACAGGGCAAAATTCGAGCATGACTTAACTTTACTTCTATCCAGATTAACAGTTGACGTTACTCCCGAAGTGGAGAACAAACTTAACATACTGAAAGACTGGCTGCTAAAACTCCAAAAAGAAAACGTCGTAAAAATCAACCACACCGTAATGGAACTTGTATGCGCCAAATTCCTAATCCAGAAAGGCTACGAAGTTCAACTTGAATATCCCCTCAACGAACTCTTAACCTGCGATTTGTACGGCACAAAAGGGTTGGGAAACCTGATTGTTGAAGTGGAAACAGGCTTCATTCCACCAGAAAACGCGTTGGCACCGTTAACTTACACGACTGCGCGGTTGGCGAGCAAAATAATCCGCTACAGTAGCTTCGCAGGAAAATTCGCTTTAAGCGTCCCCCCGCACTATATTCTACCTTTTCCAGCTACATTAGCTAAGCCTCCCAGAAACCGAACGGACATGGAGATTGAGCAAATCAAAAACCTCTGTGACGCATTCTACCACAAACCACCCGTGACTCTTGAGGAAATCAGAAACGCCCGTATAGAAGACATCTACATAATCGATGTGGACCGCGTTAAAGTGCAGGAAATTGACCCCGAAGCCTACCTTAAAAGAGCCATGCAAAAAGGCATAGTCTACGACCACCTTCAACCTATGTTTAAGGAGCTTTAACGCACCAATGCCGTTCCACGTTTACATATTGCTCTGCATGGATGGAAGCTTCTACACTGGCTACACGGGAGATTTGAATGAAAGAATAAGGCAGCATGAAAACGGCAAAGGCGCAAAATATACTAAATCCCACAGACCCCAAAAGATGGCGTACGTGGAGCTGTTCAACTCCAGAAGCACCGCTATGAATCGGGAGCGGGCAATAAAAAAGTTAAGCCACCAACAAAAACAAGAACTCATAGATTCCCAGACCAAGAAATAATTTTTAGAAACTTTAAATTAAAACCTCAATTATACCATTTTCTGGTGAGACTACGCCTAAAAAGAAGCCTACTTGGCAGGAAAAACTAAACGACAGCAAAGACCTCCCAAAAGTTGAGGAAATAAAGGGCGGCATGAGCCGAAAATGGGGCACAGGCACAGTTGTTATCCCGGCACCCGTCGAAGTCGACCAGTTGATGCGCAAAGTGCCCCGAGGCAAACTGACCACGATAAATGAAATCCGACAAGCCCTCGCAGCCAAACACCACGCAACCATCGGCTGTCCAATGACAACGGGCATCTTCGCTTGGGTTGCGGCCAATGCAGCGGAAGAACAAAGACAACTGGGTAAAACCGACATTACCCCTCTTACTGGCGAACCCTGAAAGTCAATGGACTGATAAATGAGAAGTATCCCGGCGGGGCGGAAGCTCAAACTGTGCTTTTGGAGCAGGAAGGCCACGCGGTAGTTAGGAAGGGCAAAAACTGTTTCGTGAAAGATTACGAGAAGTCCGTTATCCGCTTAGATGAGTAAGGTTAGGGCTGCACCCGTAATCACTGGGATAAGCACGTTGTCGTTTATCGGCAGCGGCAGAACCTCGACTGTCATTGCAATCGCTGCACCAGCCAACGCCAACCACGGCGACACGAAGAACGAGCCAGCCAAAAACGCAAAGAAGAACCCTGCCAACGAACCCTCCCAGGTTTTCCCCTTGTTAAAAGGCAGAGACGTAGAGATTAATCCGCCGAAGAGAGATGCTGCGCTATCCCCGAAGCAGAACATTGCTATGGCTGCTCCGCCTGCACGGGCTGGAAACAGAAGCAGAGTCGCCACTATTCCGATTGCAAAGTAGATTGGTGCCGCAGCGAAACCGTACAGTTCCGACTGCGAAGCCGCATGCCGCGTAATCGCTGAAACCAGGGGCAGTTCACGTCCCTCTAAACGCGAAAGCTCAGAAACCGTGTAAACGATGGCGATGAAGATGATTATTGTGGCAACCACAGGAACTCCGATTAAGCCTGCGATGAGGGGCATGAAGAATCCGGAGGCATGAATGTCTTCTCTCACTAAATCGTTAGCCGTGGGGAAAGATCGTTTGTGAGGTATCCCATCGATGATTGGCAAAATGCCTGACAGCTTGCCGTTTACTACTCTGTCAGCTTTAATGCGCAGCAAAGCGTCGGGGTTAAAGCCGATCTTCAACATGCCGGGCATGAAGATGCAGCGGTTGTTTCTATCATCAGCCACGACGATGCAGTCGCTTGGCGCCATTTTTTCCTTCTCCAATATTTCGCATAGAATCTTGCGTTTCCCATTCTTTGTTATGGCGTCGCCCCAGATTTCGCCCGTTAATTTTCCGTCCTTAACCACAACGTCAACCCCGTAAGCGTAGTCTGCGCCCAGTACGGTTGCTAATTTCTCTACAATGACTGTGGGTAAGCCTGAGCTTATGATGGCGATTTTGCAGTTGCGGGATTTAAGCTGGCAAAAAAAGCTGTGCAAGTAAGGTGTGGCTGGAATCTTGCCGAAGATGTCCATTAATGCTTCAAGCTCAACTCCTTTCATGTCCTTGAAAATGTGGGTTAAGGCTGTTTTTAGCTTCAAGATGCCTGCTTCATACAGAAAACCCAGGAAAAGCAGTCGTACGAGCCTATTGAACCCTAAGGTTTTGCCCGCTTCGAAGATGAAGCGGTTCTTAGGAATCAGCACTCCTTCAGCATCGAAAACAATGAGCCTGCATTTTTCCGTTGAAGCAATACTCTCTGAACTCATAATCAGCCCTGTTGACTTGCAAGAGAATGGTGGCTTGCTAAAGATAAATTATCCTGTCTGGGCACATTGGTGGTCTTTGTTCTGCAGTTCCAAGGGGCATCCGCCGCCGCAAACCTGAAGCTGCGAGCAATTCCTGCATTTTTCTTCCACGTAGTCTCTGTTGCGGAGTTTTTCTGCCAATGGGTGATGCCAAATCTTCTCCCAAGGCGTCGTGAGGATGTTTCCGAGGCTTTCAAAGTAGCTTTGGCATGGGTAAACGTCGCCGTTGGGGCCGACGCAGGCGTTTATCATCGCAGCGGTGCAGGATTTAACTCCTAAGCCCAACTGGACAGGGTCGAATTGGCAGTACTGCGTGGGTGTGTACCAGAGGAACTTTAAGCCTATCATGTGGGCTTTGTCGCGGATTTTTGGCAAGAGCGCGTTTAAGTCTTCGATGGATAGGGCAAATTCTTGACTTGCGTCAGGTGCCCTTCCTGAGTAGATGAGGCTGTTGCAGCCAAACGCATCCACGCCAAGTCCCTTAATGAAATCGATAGTTGTCAGAAAGTCGGCTGCGTTGTTTTTGCTCAGTGTGGTGTTGGTTGAAACGTAGATTTTTGATTGCACCGCATTTTGGATTCCAGCGATGGTTTCTTTCCAGCTGCCCTTTTCGTTGGTCATTTTGTCGTGGACTTTCGGCTTATGCGATTCAAGAGTTACCTGAACGAAGTCTAAGCCCGATTTCTCAAGCACATCCACGTAGGCTTTATCCTTGAGTCTTCGCCCGTTACTGATTAGTCCAGTTACCATTCCCACGGTTTGAGCGTAAACCAGTAGGTCAGGCAAATCCTCACGCAACGTTGGCTCGCCGCCAGTGAAGGTTAAAATGAAAACGCCGATTTCACTGAGTTTATCGATTACTTTTTTCCACTGCTCGGTTGAAAGCTCAGGCGTCTCATGTGGTCCCCCAGCGTAACAATGCACGCAATCGTTTTGGCACCTGAAAGTCAAAGCCATATCCATACGCAGGGGCGCTGAATACTTGTGGCTGAATGGCTCCTCTTTTTCAATCTCCAAGTATGTGACTGGATCGATTTTTTCGGTTTGCGCCAGTGTGCTAATCGTGTAAACAAGCTTTTCGTAGTCCGCTTTTGCCACGTCGGTTTTTACATGGTACATTCGGCATATTTTTGCTATGACGTCTTTTTGGGGTAAGCCCTGCATGAAGTAGAAGGCGAAGGCTGCTGCCGTGTGGTTTAGGTGCAAGACGTTGTTTGCGTTTATTACCATCACTCCTTGCCCTGAAGGCTCAATGCGCAGTTGTAGCGACATGCCAGCGAATTTATCTTCTCCACGATAAGTGTAGCGTCCCTGGGGAACTTTGGGTTTACTTATGGCTTTTTTCAGAAAACTCATTTTTAGTGTCCTCCTCCACCTGCACATGCACAAGCGCATGAAACGCAAGCGCAGGCACAAGCACATGCTGCACACGCGCAGACGCAGTCCGCTTTAGGATGCGCTGGGTCATGGGAAACTTTTGGCGGCGGCGGAACAATGGCGTTGGCGAATTTTTCTAAGTTAACCACAATGTTGTTTGAGGTTTTCTCAACTGAGGTTGCTATGGTGTTTGCGAAGTCGGCGCCTGGAATCGCGGGCGGTTTAGCGGATTGTGCTGGTGCGTTAACGTTGGGTGCATAAGTGGGGTTTGGATGATAGGTCGTGTAGCCGTACCACCACCAGAACCACAGCGGGTTTGGCTGAATAACCCTGTCTTTGAACACGGTTTCAGTTCGGGTTCGCTGGTTGGGGTCAAGCATAAGCCAAAGTAGCTGTTCATCGTAAGCGTTTGACGCCAACTCAACCGTGCCAGCTTGCTCCACCTGCGTCCAAGCTTGAGCCGCGATTTTTCGGTAGTAATCCACAGTGTCCTTGCGGCTGTAACCTTGAAGCTTCTGCTCGGTTGTGTCGCGCAGGAACATTATGGTGTGGGCAAGTTTTTCTTCGTCGAGGGCGCCGTCTGCTTTTAAGGCGTTGAGAAAATCGATTTCGTAGTAACGCAGGGGGTTGTCTTTGGTGCCTGTTTTGTTCTCGTATGGCGGCAGGACTTGTAGTTTGAGTGAGGGTTTGGTTTCTTTTGCCCAAATAGCCCTCTTCTCCAGGAGGCTGTAGAGGATTTCGGTAACTATCTGCGGCGGCTTCATATCAAGCAGGTACGAGGCTTCAACAGCTGTTAAGCCACGTTTTACACCGAGGCTTTCCATGCTGACTTTCGGCGACGAATAGTTGCTTTTGCGAATTGACACAACAATTACAACTAAGACGATGAGTGCAAAAAACACTCCAGCAATACCCAGTACGGCTCCAAAGGAACCTAAGCCACCGCCGCCTGAACTGGTGCTTGGATTATAGTTTGGCATGGAACTGGCAGGAAAAGAAACGCCCACCATAAACTGTTCGTTGGCTTGTATGACTGATTTTTCCCAGTAAACCGCCAACTGCCCATCCACGGTTGAGGTGCCATTGTAAAAGTTCGAGGTTGTCTTCACATCGCTTGTCGTAACACCCTGAGGCAGAACAATCTGCACCCGCACATCGCTGATGGACACATCAGATATCCACTGAGGGATAAACTGCATGCCCAAGTTGCCGGGGTTTTGGGTGTCGTTACTTATCATACCAGCAACGTTAGTTGTAACTTGGAACCAGACGGATTGTCCAGCTGTTAAGGGCTGGTTTAAGGTTACGTCAACTCGGTAGTCGCCGCCGCTGCTTGCATCGGCGACATTGAGTGAGTTTCCGTATTGGTCTACTGCTTGACCCGGGGTGAAGTCGTTTTTTGGTTGGCCAACATAGAACCCGTGCATTGTTCCTTGGCTAACGCTTACGGTTATGTTGTATGTTAGGTCGATGGTGTCGTCTTGGTTGATGAAAATCTGCGCCCATTCATGGTCGACGGAATAAGCGATGCTTTGGGCGTTGGCGACGCTTGCCGCTGAAGCAAACACAATGCACAAAGCGAGCAACGCAACAAAGAGGGCTGTGCGGTTTACCATTTTGGTTCCTCAGTGACCTCAAAGGGGGTGCCGCAGTACGGGCATTTAACGTATGGTACGCCTGCGTTAATTTTGATTTGGTCAGCGTTGATTGATCCGCCGCAGTTGGGGCATTTAATTTGGGCTGCAGCCATTTGCCCAGAAACCTCCAAGCGCTGGATAACTGTTTTGGGCTTGCGTGTAGTGTAGTAGATTCCCACGATTACGGCTAAGCCGATGATAAAGAGTATGCTGCTTGTGGCAAACCGCGCTGTTGTTGCCTGCACGGAAGCGGCAAGCGCAAAGATAACTGCGAAAAAGAACAGAACCGCAACCGCGATGGCGCCAAGGATTGCTATTGCTTTCATAGTTAGGGTGGTGTACCGCTTATCGATTTAAACTTAATCCCTCACAAGAATTGGGCGCCTCTAAATTTCGACAAAAACTGCGTGGAAGGATGCAATATTTATTTAAACTTGGAACGCCACACATAGCCATTATATTAATTAATATATACATGGTGCGCAATCAAGATATCGAGGATGGCACAGCTTGGTTTGGTATGATGACCCCGTAACAGTCACTTTAGTGTTGTTAGTGGTAATCATAGCTTGCGGAACCCTGATTTTTGTCATGCGGCGGTTCAGCAAAAGTTCCGGTCCAGCCAAAAAGGCGCCGCAGAAGCAGGACCTAGACCTTGAATACGGTAGTGTGCCGTTTAAAATTTCTAAAAGCGTCCAAACCACCACGGCTTCAAACGCCAAAGACGAGCTGCGCATTCTCGATTTAGAACGAGACATCCTTGGCGATGCCCTAAGGAAACTCTATGAAGCCCACGCGGAAGGCAAAATCACCGAGCAGGAACGGGACAAATTAGCTGTCACCTACAAGAACAGGATGAACCTCATAAAAGAATCAATCCAAAAAGACGAAGGCATCGTTGCCCTCCACGAGCTTGAAGGCATCCAGGAAGACCTTATGAAACTCTTCAGCGAACGCTTCGGCGAATTAACCAGCAAAGTGGAGGAGCTCAGAACACGAATCGACGTGAAGCCCATCCGTGAAATCCCCATAAAAATGCCCGCGCAAACCCCCATGCAGATAGAGGGAGAAGACGGCGAAGAAGAGGAAGAGGAACCCGAGGCGTCGGCAAGCGGCGAAGAGAAACCCAAGAAGAAACGCAAACCGCCGGAACAGAAACCTGCCGCTAAAACCGAAGCTGAAAGACGCATAGAATCAATCACGAGTGAAGTTGAGAAAGTGCTGGATAAACTGGGGCAGATGGAAATTGACAGTTAACCTCGACCCGATCAAACTGGCGAAGAAAAAAGCTGCTTTAGAAGCGGTTAAACACGTTGAAGATGGCTTCGTCGTGGGGCTGGGTAGCGGTAGCACAGCCGCGTTTGCATTAGAAGCCTTGGGCGAGCGAATCAAAAAAGAAAACCTGCACATCATGGGCATTCCAACTTCCTATCAGGCATTTTTGTTGGCGGTTGAATGCAAAATCCCCATCACAACACTCGACGAGCACCCAGTCATCCACGTAACCATCGACGGAGCCGATCAACTAACCCCTGAACTGTTCCTGATCAAGGGCGGCGGCGCAGCGCTGGCACGGGAAAAAATTGTTGCCTCTGCCTCCAAACTCAACGTCATCATTGCCGACCAACCCAAAAAAGCCACATTGCTGGGCGAAAACAACCAGTTCGTCCCAATCGAAGTCTTGCCCTTTGCCCTCCCAATCGTTAAAGAAACAATCATTGCAATGGGCGGAAAACCCGTGGTGCGCGAAGGCAAAGGCAAACTGGGACCCACAATAACCGACAACGGCAACGCAGTCATAGATGCATACTTCGGAGAAATAGTGAACCCCGCTGAACTCGCCGTCAAAGTCAAGATGGTTCCAGGCGTGGTTGAAACAGGATTCTTCATCGGCTTAACCGACATTGCCTACTTGGGGTCAAGCGGCGGCGTGGAGAAAATCGAGAAGTTGCGAAAGTAACCGGCTGGTAGCTGGCTCCCGCGGAAAAATTCTATAGCTCCCCTTATTTAAAGCACCCAATTTCAACATAACTTTTTTATTTGAACACCATTAAGCCCTTACCCTTTGGCTTAAGAGAAACGGCGTCAATGTATCTTGCATAAACGTTAAGGCTGAGGTTTAGCTACCAACTTCTTAGGACTATCATGGTGTTGGTTTTCATTATGCCTTCGACGCGGCGGATTTTTTCGATGCATTCGTTGACTTCGGTTACATTCATTCCGCTGATGACTGCGACGATGTCGTATTCGCCTGTGACTTCGTAGATGGTTTCGACGTTTGGGATGGCCAGGATTTTTTTGGAGACTTCCTGGGTTGGGTTGGCGGGGTTTGTGGCGAGGAGTGTTATGGCTTGGGCGCCTTCTGCTACACCGATTTTGACGGTGAATTTGCGGATGACGGCTTCGTCGGTTAATGTTTTGATTCTTTTGCGGACAGCACCTTCGGATAAATCTACTTTGCTGCCTATGTCGCCGTAGCCTGCTCTTGCGTCATCTTTTAGGATTTTTATGATTAGCTTGTCTTTTTCATCCATTTTTTCCGCCGAGGGACTAGAGGAGTGATGAAATTTAACGTTTTCCATCCTTTGCCTCGGAGTGAACTGCGGATTTCGTTGTGTTGACGCCTTATTTTTGCGTTTTTTACAAGGTAAGCAGGCGAAAAGGCTGCACCAAATGAGACATTAACAATCCAAGTTGTAACAAATAAGTCAAAATGTTTAAAAGAAACTTGAAATTATCAGAATGACATTTCCTAAAACAAAAAAGTGACGAATAAAAAATGATTAAACCTGTACACTCGAACTCTCAAGAAGCAAAGGTTATGAATAAGGCTAAATGCCCCGACTGCGACGCAGAACTCGATGTTCCAGCAGACACAGAGAAAGGCGAAATTGTTAGTTGCCCTGGCTGTGGTCTTGAACTTGAGGTTAAACAGATTAAATGCGGCTGCGTGGACCTTCAAGAGTTAACGATTGAAGGGGAAGACTGGGGCGAATAAACAGTTTTCCGCGGTCCATTTTCATACGATAAATCATCTTTTTAATACATATTCAATTTGGGGATGCCAAAAGCGATGAGCATTGCACTTTTGTATGAGCGCTCGGAAAACGACGAGAACGGCATTAAACTCACCGCTCAGCAACTCGGCATCGATTTGACGTTTATTCCTTTCCGAAAGATTGCATTGTCCATTTCCAAAGACGGGTTTAGCGCTAAAACGAAGGGCAAAGACTACACGGGCATCATCGGGGACACAAAAGTTGTGCTTAACCGCGCCCAGAGCAAAAACCGGCGCCTCCAAGCCTCCTACCTCATGGAGATGCTGGGCAAAAAAACATTAAACTCATCGCAATCCGAATTCATCTGCTACAGCAAACTACGCACCCTTCTGCTCCTCTTCAAGGAAGGCATTCCAATTCCCAAAACCGTCTTCGTCCCCTGCGACTCAACCGACACCCTCAAGAACGGCAAAGAAATCCACAACGAAAAAGACATCGCCGACCTCTTCGAACAAGAAATCCCACTCAAAGAGGGCATCGTAATCAAGGCAGATGCCGGCACCCACGGCAAAATGATAATGCTCTCCAAAAACCGCGAAGAGCTCGAAGCCAGCATCAAAGAAACCAAGCCCTCAATAATCAACCCCATCGGTGTTGTTGCTCAGGAACTCGTCCAGAAATGGTTCTACGACCTCCGAATAATCGTTTCCCAAGAAAAAGGCAAAGCGCCCGTTTGCTACCACACCTCAATGGCGCGGGCTGGATTCAAAGATTTCCGCACCAACACATTTCTTGGCAACCTTGTTTTCCACGCTAAACTGCCCCTAAGCATTCAGGAGCTGGCGGTGAAATGCGGCAAAACCCTAGGCAAAGGAAGCGACGCCTGGATATTCGCGTTGGATGCCATGGTGAACGTTGGCGAAAACAAGAATTCAGACGACGCTTACCTTAAAGGTGAACTGGACAAGGCAGGGCAAGCGTTTGTGCCCGTCCAAAAAGTCAAGCAGGACGAAATGCGCCTGACCGATTTCCAAACCTGGACCGGTAAGCTTGAGGCGGCATTCAAAGTTTACAAGAGCACGCAAGCTTACGGAAACATTACAGATATAATCGAAGAAAGCATAGAGAAAAATAAGGGCGACTTGGTGTTTCACGAGTCGAATTCTTGCCCGGAATTCTGGGAGAACACCCGTTTGGCAACGGGGCTCAACGTGGCGGTTCCGCTGCTGAAGGGCGCTCAAAGCTTAATCGACCATTAATCAAACAGAGGAAAAAGAATATGCGAGTTGGAATAATCGGCGGTTCAGGATACGTTGGCAGCGAACTGCTTCGGCTGCTGCTTATGCATCCGCAGGCAGAGGTAACTATGGTTACTTCACGGCAGAGCGCAGGAGAATACGTCTTCAACGTGCACCCAAACCTCAGAGGCTTAACGCAGCTGAAATTCGTGCCCCAAGACCTGGCGGAGCTACAGAAGAACTGCGACCTGGTCTTCACCGCCACGCCGCACGGCGGCTCAGTCAACTTAGTGCCTAAACTCTTGGAGACTGGGCTAAAGGTCATCGACATGAGCGCCGACTTCCGCCTCAAAAACCCAGCTGACTACGACACGTACTACGGCTGGACCCATGCCCACCCCGAAATGCTAAAGGAAGCCGCGTATGGTTTGCCTGAGTTGCATCGGGAAGAAATCAAGAAAGCCAAGCTCGTGGCTTGCCCAGGTTGCATGGCAACAACCGCCATCCTCGGCTTAGCACCCATCGTGCACGCCGGCTTAATTGACAAAGACAAAATCGTCGTAGACCTCAAAGTTGGTTCATCAGGCGGCGGCAGCAAACCCACCCCCTCATCGCATCATCCTGAACGCTTCGGCGGAGTGCGCCCCTACCAAGTAGTCGGGCACCGCCATACAGCCGAAGTTGAACAGGAACTAAACGCGCTCTCAAGTGAACCAGTCAAAATCTCCTTCACACCCCACGCCGTTAACATGGTCCGCGGCATCCTCGCAACCATCCACGTTTTCCCCAAACAGCCCATAGCCAGCAAAGACATCTGGAAGGCGCTCCGCGGAATGTACGGAACCGAACCATTCGTCCGTTTAGTGAAGTATCAGAAGGGACCCTACCAGCTGCCAGACCCAAAAATCACCGTGGGCACCAACTTCTGCGACGTGGGCTTCGAAATCGACGAGCACGCCAACCGATTAATCATGTTCTCAGCCCTCGACAACATGTGCAAGGGCGCGTCTGGGCAGGGCGTTCAATGTATGAACCTTCTCATGGGCATAGATGAAACCACAGGCCTCGTGAGTACTGGGTTCCACCCGATGTGACCGCCATGTTGCTCGTAATCAAGATGGGTGGAAGCATCCTCAAAGAAGGCACCTCAACAGACTTAATCGCCGACCTCAAAGAAGTCATCAAAACCAACAAAATAGTCCTTGTCCACGGCGGAGGCATCGAAGTCACCGAAATCGCCTCGAAACTGGGCAAAGAACAAAAATTCATAATTTCACCCGAAGGATTCCGCAGCCGCTACACCGACAAAGAAACCATCGAAATCTACACCATGGTCATGGCGGGCAAAATAAACAAGCAAATCGTACTCGCCCTGGAAACTCAAGGAATCCAAGCCGTCGGCTTAAGTGGTCTAGACGCTGCAATCCTGAAAGGAGAACGGAAAACTAAACTCATCGCCGTTGACGAACGCGGCAGAAAAAAAGTCATGGACGGCGGCTACACGGGCAAAATAACCCACGTCAACACCGACCTGCTAAACCTGCTTCTCGAGAAAGGCTACGTGCCAATCGTGACCCCCATCGCGCTGAGCCAGGATTTTGAGCCATTAAACGTCGATGGCGACCGAACCGCAGCCACAATTGCAGGCGCGTTGAAAGCGGACAAACTAATCCTGCTCACTGACGTTGAAGGTTTAATGCTTAAAGGTGAGCGGGTTTCCAAAATCGCAGCGACCGAAGTTAAGGAAGTGCTGTCCAGCATCGGCGGCGGCATGAGCACCAAAGTCCACGCAGGTCTCGAAGCGCTAAACCAGGGCGTCAAAGAAGTCTTAGTAACCTCGGGCAAAGTTAAGCAGCCCATTACTTGTGCTCTCAATCATCAGGTTGGTACAGTGATAACTAGTGAATGAAAAAACCATAATGGAAACTGAAAACCGCTACTTAGCCAACGTTTTCTCCAAAAAACCAGTCGTTATCACGAAGGGCAAGGGCGCTCTTCTGTGGGATATCAACGGCCGAGAATACGTGGACTG
>Ga0209777_10001616_pt1 | contig 31801 bp, 27 predicted proteins | sample FrelakmetHBP12HB_FD_187147 | JGI IMG/M metagenome (GOLD analysis project Ga0209777, IMG submission 187147) | Freshwater lake sediment microbial communities from the University of Notre Dame, USA, for methane emissions studies -HBP12 HB (SPAdes)... | ecosystem: Environmental > Aquatic >... | reverse complement strand
CATTATCATTAGAGAGTTCAAGGTTTCGCGTTTTATTCAGATTACCGAAGACGTCATTCTTTATGGCTCAACCCTTTTTCTCGGATTTGTCCTTGGGTGTCTTTGCAGCGCAGATGTTTTTACAGATCCCAAAATGTTCAAATTGATACTTCTCGGTTTCATTGCGCTTTTCCTTTCCGGCATCGGTGGACTTATCGGCGGCTATATTGCCTATTTTTTCAGCGGCAAAAAACTCAATCCGCTGCTTGGCATAGCCGGTGTTTCCTGTGTGCCGACAACGGCCAAGGTTTGTCACAAGATCGCCAACGAGGCGAACCCCGAGGCATTTATTATTCTGCATTGCATGGGCCCCAATATCGCCGGTGTTATTACTACAGCGATAATAACCGCCGTGTATGTCACCATGATACCAAAATGCGGATTTTGATCAATTAACAAAACCAGCTATAAGCAACCTCACAAAGCTTTCTTTGTGAGGTTGCTTTATTTAAAGCCATGTGGAATAAAAAAAAAACACAGGGAATACTATTGGCCGTGGTGGGCGTTTTTCTGGCGCGCATTGATGTTTTTATTACTCTCGAAAACACACAACTTTTTTCTGTAAGCGCGATTGGTATAATACTGGCACTTGCGGGTATTGCCGTATATGCCACGGGTATGCCCCGCATATTGAAAAAGGCCATGGCATGCCCAAAGTGTTATACAAAAAACGAAGCTTCTGCACGGGTCTGCAAAAAGTGTAAAAAAGTTTTTTCGTAAAAATGCGCAGCTTCGCGATGCCGATAGAGGTAACCAGGAGCCTCTTCTTGGCTTCACCAGATCATAAGCAGGCAAGGAACAAAACACATGAAGAGTGCTCGATAAATCGCGCTGCTGCAGGCACCGGCAGTTGCTGGACGAGAATATCCCCGATGTCATCACAAACCCTTCCCGGCCTTTATATCCACATCCCGTTTTGCCGCACAAAATGCCCTTATTGCGATTTCTATTCCTGCGCGGATGTGCAGCCGGTAAATGGCTTCATAGCTGCGCTTGAGAAAGAACTACTCTTTTATTGCAAAAGCTTTTCCACGGTCGACACGGTGTATTTTGGCGGCGGGACGCCAACGGCGCTGCCGGATGACGGGCTTGCGGTAATTATGGCGGCGGTGCACAGGCATGTTGCCATTGCGCCCGATGCCGAGATAACCATCGAGGCAAATCCTAATGACGTGAACCGCGAACGGCTTGTTCATCTGCGCAAGCTTGGGTTTAACCGTCTGAGCCTCGGCGTGCAATCATTTGACGATGATGTGCTGCGGTTCCTTGGCCGCCGCCATACGGCAGATGAAGCGCGGCAGTCAATCAAACAGGCCCAGCAGGCAGGCTTTGACAATATCAGCCTTGACTTCATGTACGGCATTCCCGGTGAAAAGCAGGAGGATTGGTTTGCAACACTTCGCGAAGCGCTGCGCTTTTCACCCGAGCATCTTTCCTGCTATCAGCTCACCATAAAAGAAGAAACGCCATTTTTTGCGCGCGTGCAGGAGGGTTCTTTTCAGCCCTGCACAGAGGAAAAACAGGCCGAGCTGTTCATGACAACATCGGCTTTTTTCCAAGACCGAGGCTACAGCCATTATGAAGTCTCTAATTTCGCTCGCGCTGAAAACTTGCAGGCACGGCATAACAGCAAGTACTGGGATCATGTGCCGTATCTGGGACTTGGGCCTGCGGCGCATTCATTTGACGGCAGGTGGCGGTGGTGGAATGTGAAATCGGTGGAAGACTATATATCAAGGCTTCTCAGCTGTTGTAAAAACGATGATCGTTTCTTACGGGTTGTCATTCCGGCTTGTCCGGAATCTTTTTCACTGCAGCGTAAGGATTCCGGGCAAGCCGGAATGACGGGAAAGAAGGCATCACAAAAAATTCAAACAAAGACAACAGAATACACAGTTTCTGCCGCACAAAAAAACATGGATTCCAGCTTTCGTAGGAACGACAAAACAGGAGAGAGCTTTGATGTGCCACGTGAAGGCAGCGAAGAACTTACCGATGAACAGCTTCAAGCCGAAGCGCTGCTGCTGGGGCTTCGTACCCGCAAGGGCATCGCCCTTGAGCTTGCGCTGGCATTTCCCCAAGCTGCTGCCACGCTCGAACGGCTTCAGGCAGACGGACTTTTAACTACGGCGCGCGGCCGGGTCATTCCCACTACCCGCGGGCTGCTGCTTGCTGACCATGTAGCTCTTGAGCTGTCCGGGAACATGCTTTGACAATAACCCGGGAGGGGCCGGCAGGGCGAGCAAAGAACCCCCCGTGTAAGCAAAAAAAACCCCACCAGGCATGCGCCGCGGGGCTGAGCCTAGATATGCGGGCTTACTGGCCCTGGCGAGCTTTTTTTATTTCTTCGACGGTATTGATGCCCATCTGGTAAGCTTTCTGCTGGCGCTGCGCAAATTCCTCATCGGTAATGCTTTCCACGCCGCCCACGTACAGCTTGTCGACCGTGTCAATCTGCTCCCAGATGTGATCAGCCTCCACAGCCTCGTAGCAGGGATCTCCCATGACCGATTCGTATTCGTCCGCCGAATTGCCGGTGACAATGATGGAGGCTTTTTTCATACAGTTGACCGCTGCGCCTGGCCGCGGGGTGGGGAATTTACCCGCTGAGCCGGGCCCCTTGTAGGTGAGGGCGATTTTGCGCTCGATGAACATTTTCATAAGGGCTGTGATGAACATGTCGTAGGCCGGGCTGGCGTAAATATAGCCGTCGGCTTTGGTGTACTCGTCAAGGATGGCGGCCATGTCGTCGTTGAGAGGGCACTTGCCGATGGGCAGATCCGGCTCTTTCTTAAAACAGGTGCCGCAGCCCATACAGAACTTGATATTGCACTTGATAAGGTCATAGTGCTTTGTTTCCGCACCTGCGCTTTCCGCGCCCTCAAGGGCTTTTTTAAGCAGTTTAGCTGTTTTGCCGTTGACACGCGGGCTTCCTAAAAATCCTAAAATTTTCATAATATTCCTTTACATCTGGTTGTTGTTTGGATTGCGGGGGGGGGGGGGGGGGATAATAAACCAGAGAGCACTCTTTTGTCAAAAGACAAATTCAATTGGTTTGAAGGTGCGGGCACCCATCACGAGATGAGCATAGCTAGCGATCAAGCTCCTTGTCCTGATGGGATGCCGGGTTGTCAAGCGGCTCAAGGTGGGTTGTTATAGTGACCTCGGGCAGGGCGGCGCGAATGTCGGCTTCCATGTGCTCAAGCAGAGCGTGACCCGCGTCGACCGTCCAGAAACCGGGCACCAGCACATGCACCGATACGAAGCGGCGGGAGGCGGCCTGGCGGGTGCGCAGGGCATGGTGCTGGGCGCCCTGCTGCTCATAGCCTGCAAGAATCCGGGAGACTTGCGCAAGCTCCTCGGGAGGCAGCGCCGAATCCATGAGCCCCGCAGTGGAGCGCTTGATGAGCACATAGCCCGACCACACGATGTTAACTGCCACGGCAAGAGCGATAAGCGGATCAAGCACCTGCCAGCCCGTGAGCGCTACGGCCACAATGCCCGCAATGACTCCCGCAGATGTCCAGACATCGGTGATAAGATGGCGGGCATCAGCCTCAAGGGTGATGGAGTTGTGTGCTTTGCCGGCCCGAAGCAGAATTCGTGCGACAAAGAAGTTGATGAGCGAGCCGACGGTTGACACGGCAAGGCCTGCGCCCGCCTGCTCAATGGGCTGGGGGTGGATGAGGCGATTGGTTGCCACCACGCCGATGCTGATCGCGGCAATCAGGATCAGGGCGCCTTCCGCGCCGCTTGAAAAATACTCGGCCTTGCCGTGGCCGTAGGCATGGTCGTCATCTGCCGGCCGCGCTGCAATCGTGAGCATGGCAAGGGCAATGCCCGCGCCGATCAGGTTGACGACGGACTCCATCGCGTCGGACAGCAGGCCCACCGACCCCGTCAGCAAGTAGGCTGCGCCTTTGAGCGCCATGGTCGTGACTGCTGCCGCGATTGACAGCCAGGCATAGCGAGTGAGGTCGGAACGGCTCATGGGTGATTGTATCCTTTTACGATAATCGGTGCCGGAATATGTACCACAGTTGCTGCTGAAAAAGTATCCTGAAAATAATCCGTTGCGAAAAAAAATTATCCCTTGCCCCAACCATACTGCCCCAGCGCATGCAGCTGTAGCACACCTGCGGCGATAGCGACATAACCGGTTGCTTCGAAACGCCGCAGCCTGTATAATCATTGTTCGCGATGGTAACCGGAATTAATAATTTGGCGCAACAAAGATAACGTGCGAATTCGGAAAGGCACTCATGGACTCTATTGTCATTTCGACATGCATCAATGCCCTGCTGGTAATTTTTGCGGCAGTACTTCTTGGCTGGGCTGCGGAAGCAGCGGAAAAATTTATCGCCCCGGGGCTGGCGCTGGCCCTGCTGGCGCTTTTGCAGACGCTTCCGGAATATACGATTGAAGCCGTTATTGCCTGGAGCAGAAACACGCACCTGATGATTGCCAATCTCACGGGGTCCCTGCGGCTGCTTCTGGGTTTTGGGTGGCCCATGATCTTCATCATAGCCGCCATTGCCCACGGCCTCCGAAAAAAGAAACTGCTGCGAAAAATCGAGCTTGACCCGCATCAGTGCCTGGAAACCATATTTCTTATTCCTGCCATAGCCTATTTCACCTTTATCTGGCTTAAAGGCACGATGAGCCCGATCGACGGGGTTATTCTGATTGCCATGTTTATGGTTTTTATCCTGGTCATTTCAAAGGCAAAGATCGGAGAAGGCGAAATACTTGAAGATGAGGATATGCCAGTGGTCGTACGCAAAATCGTTCATGCCCCAAAAAATAAACGAATCGGGGCAATCGCCGGCCTCTTTGTTGTCGGCGGGGTGCTAATTTTCATTATCGCTCACCCGTTTGTCGAGTCCCTCAAAACACTGGCGGTGACCTTCGGCATAAGCGAGTTTCTCTTCATCCAGTGGGTGGCCCCGTTTGTCAGCGAGTTTCCGGAAAAGACAACGGCATTCATCTGGGCCAGCAAGAAGAACAAGGCGACAACTGGCATGATGAATATGGTCAGCTCGAACCTGAACCAGTGGATGCTGCTGGCGGGGTCACTGCCGCTCATTTTCAGCGTGAGCGCTGGCCAGTATTCAACCATTGTTTTTGACGGGCATCAGCAGCAGGAAATCCTTCTCACAATCCTGCAGACGGCAATGGTGCTGGCCTGCATGTGGGACGCCAGGATTACGTGGTGGGAGGTGGGCCTGATATTTGCTTTATGGATTATCGGTTTTTTTGTTCCTTCGGAGCGAGGCCATCTTATTTATTTGAATCTGGCGGCATGTAGTATAATCATCATCGTCTCCTTTATTGTGCAACCCAGGCCCGAAATCTGGAGGCGGGCGCTGAAGGCATTTTCTGTGTGACTGTTAAGAAGATATGCCCGTTGTTGCCCCTGCGTCAGCGGGTTGTGACGCCACTTATGGTCGTAATCGGGATGTGCAGGGAGTTGCTCCCGGGATTGCCCGCCACATGATCGACGATTCCGTCGAAGGTTTTTTCATTCAGCCCCCGCTGCCGGGCGATGCTGCGCACGGATGAGAGTATGTCGGCGCGGGTGGTGAGGCGCTCGGCAGTGGCCTCTATGATGACAGCCGTATAGCTGGAATAGCTTCGGTCGGAGTCGCAGATTTTAAAAGCGACCTCCCGGTTGCTTTGTATGCAGCGGGCCATTCTGCCGCCGGGCCTGGAGCCGCAGTAGATGTATGTGCCGTCAAAGCCGTAGGAAAGCTCAACAGCATAGGGCCTGCCATCAGGCTCAACACCGATGAGCGTTCCCCAGGTGTAGTATTTGATGAATTCCAGAATTTCCTCGCGGGTCATGGGGCGCATGGCTAAACTCCTTCACAGAAAGATGGTTCTGTAGTATAGTAGAGAGCTGCAAGCTTTTCAGTAATCTGTGCCTGAGATCGTATGAAAGCAATCGTTCTTGCCGCAGGGTACGGCACGCGCATGCAGCCGCTGTCGCAGCATCTGCCAAAACCGCTTATGCCCGTCGTGGGCCGGCCGCTGCTGTGGCATACTATCACGAAGCTTATCGGCAGTAAAGCCGCTGCCGTGGGCGTCAACTGCCACCATAAGGCTGAGCTGCTGCAGGGCTATGTGCAGTCTGCCGGCTTCGGCGTTCCGGTCCTGCTGTCCCATGAGCCGGCAATTCTCGGAAGCGGGGGCGGCATCGGTGGGTTCCGGGATTTTTTGGCGGGTGAAGACTATTGTATCGTGCATAACGGCGACATGCTCAGCAGCATCTATATCGATGCCGCCCATGAGGCCTACCGCCGCGACATGCCTCTCTGCGCCATGGTGCTGCATGACGCGCCGGGATTCAACAATGTCTGCATTGATGAAGGCGGCTGCGTCATCGACCTGCGCGATATCATCAGACCCGCAGCGCCATCCCGCCGGCTTGCCTACAGCGGCATCTGCTTTTTGCGCACCGATATACTGCGCTTTATCCCGCCGGGCCAATCGGATTTGATACTTGTGCTCATTGAAGTCATTAAAAAGAGCGCCGGCAACGTGCGGGGCATTATAGCGGGGCAATGCGCTTGGCGCGATGTGGGAACACCCGCAAGCTACCTGCGCGCGCACCGCGACATACTGATAGACCGGCAGCCGCTGATTGACCCGGCGTGCTTGCCGCAGGCAGCTGTCTATACGGGACGGAAAACAAGCATCGGCACTGGCGCTGATTTCGCCGGTTTTGTGTCCGCCAGTGACAACTGTGCTCTAGGCAGCGGCTGCCGCCTTGAAAACTGCGTCGTCTGGGACGGCACGGACATAGCCGCCGGCGCGGTATATAAAAATGCGATTATCGGCCCGGGCTGGTCCGTGCAAGTGCAGGAGGAGGTCTGACATGCAGACAGAGCATCCTGTGAGGCACATAAAGATTTTTCTCAAACATGCAGGGCTTGCCCTGCAGCCTGGCGACAGCGCCCTCGTGCTGCTTGCCCGGGGCGGCTCCGACCGCAGGTTCTACCGCGCGATCACCGACAGGGGAAGCTTTGTCGTGATGACGGCCCCGGCGTTCCGCTATGAGCTCAGGGCATTTCTCGACGTGGGCCGCTATCTGCACGACTGTCAGGTGGGTGTGCCCGCGATTATAACCCATGATGACGACGGGCAGCTGGTGCTTATGGAAGATGTGGGCGATGACAGCCTGCACGGCCTGCTGCAGAGAACGGCCGACCGCGGCAAGGTGCTGGAGCTGTACCGGCAGGTGCTGGCGGCCCTGGCCGAGCTGCAGATGCAGGCCACACCCCGGATGCGCACCTGCCACTATCTCAAGAACCGCACCTTCGGCTATGAAGCCCTGCGCTGGGAAACAGACTATTTTGTCGAATGCTTTGTGCGGCAGTACTGCGGGCTTGAGGTCGAGCAGGAAAGCGCGCTTGACGACGAGCTGCACCGGCTTGCCCAGGCCGTGGCTGCTGAGCCGCGCTATTTTATGCACCGCGACTTCCAGTCCAAAAACATCCACTTCAAGGACGGTCACGTCCGCATTATCGATTTCCAGACCGCCACCTGCGGCCTTTTGCAATATGACCTGGCATCGCTTCTGAAAGACGCCTACGCACCGCTTGAGCCTGCCGAGCGCCAGGAGCTGCTTGGCTTCTATATGCAGGAGCTTGCCGGGCGATGGGGTTGTGAGCTTGACCAGGCAACGTTTGCGGCCATGTTTCACCGCGCAGGGCTGCAGCGCACGATGCAGGCCCTGGGGGCATTTGCCTTCCTGAGCATGCGCAAGGGCAAACCTGAGTTTGCGCAGTACATCCCTGCCGGGCTTGCCACCCTGCGCGAGGCGCTTGCGCTTTTTCCCGAATATCCAGCCCTGAGCGATCTTGTCGCCAAGGCAGGGAACGGACAAGCATGCCGCAGCCCGGCTTGAACCATGAAGCCGGGGCAAACTTTCCTTTGATGCAGCAAATACAAATAGATTAACAACAATATATTTTTTCGGAGGAGTAATCGCCATGGGAATACCCATACCGGAACAGGAAATACGAAAGCTTATGGATGATGAAGTCTGGGGCACGCTGATCGGTATCGACGACGGGCAGCCGTACGCGGTTGAAACATCTTTTGCCGCCGACGAAGCAAACCTCTACACGGGCTCCAAGCTCGGGGGCCGCATGAACCGCTGCCTTGAGCGCAACCCGGCCGCATCATTTAAAATCTGCGACGGAGATCACCGCGGCCACAAGTACCGCTCGGCCATCGTGGAATCGCAGGCAGACATACTGACAGACCGTGAGGATATCCTCTACTGCCTAAAAATTATTTACACCAAGCTCGGCATGCCAATGGAAAATATCGAGGCCAAAGCCGATTCGTATGCCGCCGGCAAGGGTTCACTGGCCCTGTATCGCCTGCCGCTGCGCAAGCTCGGCGGTATTCGCTCCGCCCGGTGTTAGAGCCTTTTTTCTATAGCCCCAAAGAACGAAAAAACGAAAAGGGACCGAAAAGGGGACGGTTCTGTTTAATTGCTCATACTTGCTTTTTAGGACGTCCTTGAGCTCGCAGTTCACCGGTAATAGTGTGCTTATTGCTAAGCATGCCGATGAAATCGGTGCTGCCATACACCAGCTTGCGATCCATTTCCCCCTTCATAGCCTTCTTCTCTTTCAGCATCCCCTTCACAAACTGCCGGTACTTCTGCTGCCGCTCCCCTGCATTTCTCCCAAAGTTCAGATACGCAGGCTGCTTATCAAGTAGCAAGTCATCTTTTCCATAAGCATACCAGTTATAACTGCTCCACGGGTGCTCTTTTGGGTCTTTTACCATATTCGCACGAACCGGATTTAGTTCAACATAACTGCCGCAGGCAATCAGATATTCATCCTTTGATACTATGATGCTTTTATACCGGTCCTGCCAAAAATGCCCTATATGCTTATACTTCTTTTTGTAGTGATAGGCATAGCTGAGATTGATGCCTTTCATTATCTCTGAAAGGGCCCCGCCATGATCAGATGGCTGCAGCACCAGGTGAACATGGTTACTCATGAGCACATAGTGGTACAGCTTGAATTTGTATTTCTGCCGGTACTGCTGCAAAATTTCAAGGTGCCGGCTATAGTCCTCATCATCCTTGAACACCTTCTGCCGATTGTTGCCCCGTGTCATGACGTGATAGACATATTCTTTAGGTGCTACTCGTGCTGTACGTGGCATAACAGTACCCTTATTAAATCATTACATTCCGCCCTACCCTAGCAAAGCTACACCACATTGTCAATTAAACAGAACCGTCCCAATACTGTTCCAAATGCGGAATTAAAACAAAAATAAAAATAAAATATGTGGCTCTTTTCATCTGCCTCCTCCGATTTTATCTAAAGTATTCCCGTATAATTTTTGTGTTTTCCGCAGGGATATCTATTAATGCTTTCTTTATCAAACCAACAGCCTTAATGCGCTCTTGCCCCAACAGACCAAAAAGACCTTCTGTTTGAAAGCTATCAAAATCCTCTTCAATCTCCTTAGTCGTCAGCGATTTTTTGAAAGGCAGGTTATTGATATCGCAAGAAATACCCTTGCCGTTCATTTCCCACCCACCCAACTCATTATAAATCGTTTTATAGCCTGGTTTATAAATACAAAAACGAGGCGCTGAAGGCCCCAGATGGGTATATGGCCAGGGCTGGAATAACCGCCACGCCGGAGTTACCCATCTTCCGTCTTTATCGGTAGCAGCAACAAATTGCTTGCCGTAATGGTAACGATATAATCCCATTGAATCAACAAACCATGTAAAAGGACTTAAATAAAGGAAAAGGCCAAATGGACCCCAGCCTTGCCACATATCGTAAGTTGGCCATTCTGCTATAACAATAGCATCCTCTATGGGCACGCCGGTTTCGGAATCGACAACACGGCCCTTGGTTTCTTCGCCATGCAAAAAAACCCATTGCTCATCAGGATGCCCTAGTGATAAAAGTGCCGATACCCAAACATGCATAAAAAAATAGAGTAGAAAAAATATTAGCCACTTACGCTTTTTGGTTAGAAACTTTCTATTTTCCATAAATTTTCACCCCTGCTGATTAGATTATGTAATAGCCACCCATACATTGTAAAAATGGTTTCGTAGCAACAGGCGAAGTATAGATAGTATTATAATCAAGATTAGTATTACGACTTACGAAGTTTCTATTAGTAAAATCCGCAAGACCCATACCACTATCAGTATGCCAAAAATAATCAAAATTATTAGGGAGCAACTAGGGGACGTCCATAAATAAATAAAGTTATTTTTTCCCTGCTTTTGTTTTTATCTCACCGCATACGCAGCGCGTTTTTCCTTTGCAGTGAAACCTATTTTGCGTTTCGGTCGCTCTTCAAGGGCCAGCAGATGATCCAGCGTTTCAAAAACAATTTGAAACCGGTCATTGGTCTGGCGTTTCATCTCTTCAAGCTCGTGTCGCAGTTCCTTATTGTCGAGCAGCATCTGCCGCAGCTTTATAAAGGCCCGGACAACAAAAACACTCATCTGCACTGCACGATCACTATGGAGGATGTTTGCCGCCATAACAGCGCCATATTCTGTGAAAACATAGGGAAATGTTCTTCGACCGCCTCTTCCGGTTTTTGACATCGCAATTTGCGATGTCAAAGCTGCAGACTCATCGGCCGTTAATTGAAACATGAAATCATCTGGAAATCGTTTGAGATTTCGTTTTACCGCTTCATTAAAACGAAAGGTGGGAACACCGTAGAGTTGTGCCAGGTCTCTGTCGAGAATCACCTTGTGCCCGCGGATCAGGTAGATTTTATTCTCGATCAGTTCAACCGGAACAAGTTGTTTGGAATCCCCCATGAACCCCTCGTGGTACTTAAAGCAAAAAATATCGGTCTGCGTTTTTTTTAGCGCATATTAATTTTAGAGAAGCGAAACATATTTAACATTAAATAGACATATTAAAATTAATTTTATGTGTCAATGGTTAAATGCAAGCGGGAATGAAAGAAGTCAGAAGGCTGAAAAAAGAATGACTGTAGGAGGAAGACAGACTGATAGGCTATAGGCTGTTAGCCTGAAGGGGCTGTAGGAAGGGAAAAGGGTTCGTAGGGGCGTTCGGCATGTAGGGGCTGGTTTCACACCTGCCCAATAGTTCGATGTTCGGGGTGGAAATTCAAAATTTACAGACCGAGGGATTTTTTAACATCTTTCAGCGGCGTGAGTTTTTTGCTTGATGCTTCGGCGCTCACGGCTTCTGCGTAGTCTGCCCGGTCCTGCGCAAGTTCACGAAGTTTCTGATATTCACGATACACAAACCTGAATCCTGCACCCTCGCTGCCGCAGCAGGCACAATATCACAAGCTTTTCCTTGTACTTTACGGGCACGTATGGTAATTTTTTTTATTCTCAAAGGTGCTTTTGCCGTAGGGTGGGCTGCGCCCACCAAATAATTACTATCGGTGGGCGCAGCCCACCCTACATTAGGTGCACTTTTTTTGCTTTATTACGAAAACAGCAGCATGTACGCTTTTAGTTTTGTCACAGCCGGAGGTAGTAATGGACTATAAAAATACAATCAATCTGCCGAAGACCGATTTCCCCATGAAGGCAAGCCTTGCTCAAAATGAGCCTGCCATGCTCAAGCGGTGGCAGGAGATGGGTTTGTACGACATCATCAAGCAGGCTCATGCAGGCAGGCAAAAATTCATTCTCCATGACGGCCCGCCCTATGCCAATGGCCACATTCATATCGGCACGGCGCTTAATAAGATACTGAAAGACATTATAATCAAATCGAAAAACATGGCGGGCTTTGCAACCGTGTATGTTCCCGGGTGGGACTGCCATGGGCTTCCCATCGAGCTGAACGTTGAAAAAAAGCTCGGCAAGAAAAAAGAGGATTTGGGGAAACCCGAAATCCGTAAAAACTGCCGCGAGTATGCAGCTGATTTCATCAATATCCAGCGCGAGGAGTTCAAGCGCCTGGGTGTGCTTGCCGAATGGGACAACCCCTATCTGACCATGACAAACGGCTACAGCTCCACCATCGTGCGCGAGTTCGGTAAATTTGTCGCCTCGGGCTCTGTGTACAAGCGGAAAAAACCCATACAGTGGTGCGCTTCGTGCCAGACAGCCCTTGCCGAGGCAGAGGTTGAATATGAAGACCACAGCTCGCCGTCCATCTATGTAAAATTTCCGCTTATCTCAGATATCGGCCAGATAGTGCCGGAGCTTGCAGGCCAGAAGGTATCGGTTCTTATCTGGACCACCACGCCCTGGACCATACCGGCAAATCTTGCAATCTGTGTGAACCCTGAATTTGATTATGTTGCAGTCAAGGCAGGAGCCGACATTTTGATTCTTGCCGAGGGGCTGCTGAATGCCACCATGCTCGACTGCGGCATTGAAGCACATACGGTGCTTGCCAAATTTAACGGCGCCCTGCTTGAAGGACTTACATGCCGCCACCCGCTGTATGAGCGGGAGTCGCAGCTGGTGCTGGGTGATCATGTCACCCTGGAAGCAGGCACGGGCTGCGTGCACACGGCGCCCGGCCATGGTCAGGAAGACTATGAGGTAGGATTAAAATACGGACTTGATGTGTATGCTCCGGTAAACAATAAAGGCTGCTTTACCGCAGAGGTTGAGGATTTTGCGGGCCAATTCGTTTTTGCCGCCAATAAGCCCATCAACAAAAAGCTTGCCGATATCGGCGCGCTGGTGAAAGAGCGCGAAATAACGCATTCCTATCCGCACTGCTGGCGCTGCAAACAGCCGGTTATTTTCCGCGCCACCGAGCAGTGGTTTATTTCCATGGAAACAAATGATCTTCGCAAAAAAGCCCTTGCCGCGATTGAGCAGACGCAGTGGATACCCCGCTGGGGCATCGACCGCATCAACGGCATGGTCATCAACAGGCCAGACTGGTGCCTGTCGCGCCAGCGCTCCTGGGGCGTACCCATCGTTGCCTTCTCATGCCGGGACTGCGGCCATCTGCTCGTCGACCCCAAAATTATCAACCATGTGGCTAATCTGTTCGAGAAAGACTCAAGCGATATCTGGTTTTCCTGGAGCGAAGACAAACTGCTGCCGCCGGGCACGGTTTGCCCGCAGTGCAACTCAGCCTCCCTTGCCAGGGAAAATGATATTCTTGATGTGTGGTTCGACTCGGGCGTCAGCCATGCAGCAGTGCTCGAGCGCAATCCCGAGCTCGGCAGCCCTGCTGATCTCTACCTTGAGGGCAGCGATCAGCACCGCGGCTGGTTCCAGAGCTCGCTCTTGACCTCGGTGGGAACCCGGGGCAGGGCGCCGTATAAAGCCGTGCTCACCCACGGTTTTGTCATGGATGGCAAGGGCGAGAAGATGGCAAAGTCAAAGGGCAATGTCGTGAGCCCCGATGAGGTCATCAAGCAGTATGGCGCCGATGTTTTACGCCTGTGGGTGGCATCTGAAAACTATCAGGAAGACATGCGCATTTCTCCCGATATACTCAAGCGCCTGTCTGAAGCATACAGAAAGATTCGCAACACCTGCCGGTTTATGCTGGGGACCCTGAGTGGCTTTGATCCGGCAAAGGATGCCGTACCCTATGCCCAGCTTGAAGAAATCGACAAGTGGGCGCTCTGCCGTTTTGCAGAGCTGGTGAAGCGCGTCACCAGGGCCTACGGCGATTATGAATTTCACGCCATTTACCACGGCGTGACCAATTTCTGCATCATTGACATGAGCGCCGTGTACCTGGAAGTGCTCAAAGACCGGCTTTACTGCTCGGCTGCCGGCGACCCGCTGCGCAAAACCGCCCAGACGACATTGCATATCATTCTCAAAGGACTTCTGAGCCTGCTGTCGCCCATTCTTTCATTTACCGCGGATGAGGCATGGCAGTTCATGCCCGGCAGCAATGAGAAAAGCGTACATCTGGCGGCCTTCCCCGAGGTGAAGCCCGAGTATGAGAACGCCGACATTGCCCGCAAGTGGGCTGTGCTGCTGGCCCTTCGCGACTGCGTGCTCAAGCAGCTTGAAACGGCGCGGGCAAATAAGGAAATCGGCAATGCCCTTGAGGCCGCGGTGACCCTGTCGTTGCCCGGAGCGCTGCATGATTTTCTGCAGCCCTATAAAGACGGCCTTGCAGACATTCTCATCGTCTCGCAGCTTGAGCTAACGCTTCAGGAAAACGCGGAGGCCGATCTCATGAAATGCGTTGAGGTGGCAGGCATTGTCATTGGCCGGGCTCAAGGCGCAAAATGCCAGCGATGCTGGAAATACTATACGGTTGGCCAGCCCGATGTGTGCCCGCGCTGCGCTGCGGCATTGAAGTAAATAATATGCAGTCAAACAAAAAATCATTTGTCATAATAGCCTGTATCGCCGCGGCGGTCATAGCCCTTGACCAGTACGCCAAGTATCTGATCTGCGCGAAGCTCGGGCTGTACGGGCGCATTGAGGTCATACCGGGATTTCTCGACATTATTCATATCCGCAATTCCGGCGTTGCCTTCGGCTTATTAAAGGGCTTCGGCATTCAGTATAAAACTCTAGCGCTTGTCGGCGTGGTGGCTATTTCAGTTTTTTTACTGGGGTTTCTTATTTCGCAGGTCAGGCGCGAGCAAAAGCTGCAGGCGTTCAGCCTCTCGCTCATACTGGGAGGGGCCATCGGCAATATCATCGACCGGTTCCGCCTCGGCGAAGTGGTGGACTTCATCGATGCGCACTGGCAGGGCATGTATCACTGGCCTGCTTTCAATGTTGCCGATATGGCCATTTCCATAGGCATCGTGCTGCTGATCATCGATGAGCTGCTGCTGCGGAAAAAACCCAAAAACTAGTGCGGATTTCGGAATGCGGATTGCAGAGTTGCAAACAAACAGCTCAAGCGTAATCAGGATCCGGGAATTAAAAACAACTTGAAAACTCATTAACCCTTTTGACGAGGATAACGGATTTTACAATCGCGGACGCGCGGCAGAAGATAATTCCGCAATCCGCAATCGCCAATCCGCATTTAATATGCACCCAATTCTTTTTGAACTCGGGCCCCTTTCCATAAAGACCTACGGCTTTCTGATTGCCGTCGGGTTTCTTATCGGCATTGCCCTTGCCTCGCGCGAGGCAAAACGCGTGGGCATCAACCAGCAGACAGTGCTTGATCTGGCATTCTACATAATCCTTGGAGCAATTATCGGCTCGCGGCTTTTTTACGTAATCACGCACCCGGAATATTTCCGCGCAAGCATGCTTGACGCGTTCAAGGTATGGGAAGGCGGCCTTACCTTCTACGGCGGCTTCATTATGGCCCTTGCCGTGGCCGTTTTCATGATTAAAAAGTACCGGCTTCCGGCATGCCAGACACTTGACCTTTTTGCTCCGTCGCTTGCCGTAGGGATTCTGTTCGGCAGGCTCGGCTGTTTTTTTGCAGGGTGCTGCTACGGAAGGCCCTGCAGCCTTCCCTGGGCGGTCACATTCACAAACCCCCAAAGCCTTGCCGAGCTCAATGTGCCCCTGCACCCCACGCAGCTGTATGCCGCAGCAGGCTCTGCCATTACTCTCATCATTCTTCTTTTCCTGAAAAACCGCAAAACATTTCACGGCGAGCTGGTCCTTGTATGGGTCATGCTCTATTCCGGCTTCAGGCTTTTTGAAGAGCTTTTTCGGGGCGGCGCGCGCGGCGATCTCGTGTTCAACCAGTACCCGGCCTCGCAGGTGCTGGCCCTGGTGCTGCTGATTGCCGCAGCGGCCTTTTTTCCCGTGCTGAAAAAAAGAAACCGCTGCTTGTGACAGCCATGTTTTTGTAAGAAAAAACGTCCATAAAATAAACCCGGCATGGATTCGCAGATAGAACACCTCATAGAAGCTGTTTTAAACAGAAGCTACCCTCCGGCGGCGCTGTCGCCGGATATACGCGCCCGTGCCGCAAGTGTGCACAGCTTTGACTGCAGCACGGTGCGGGCGGTCGTGTTCGGAGGGGGCACCGGCCTCTCGACGGTTATCGGCGGCAACTCGCAGCTTGCAACCTGGCCGGAAAACCCGAATGTCGGGCTGAAAAAAATATTTCCCCTTCTTGATGTTGTCGTCTGCACAACCGATGATGGCGGATCAACCGGAAAATTGTTACAGCAGCTGCCCATGATCGGCATCGGCGATATGCGCAAAGCCTGCATATCGATGATAAGCTCCCGCAGTCTTGAAACGGCCTACGGAATGAACCCTAAACAGTCAAGCCAGGCCATCCGGCTTATTCACCGGATATTCAGCCACCGTTTTCCTGCGGGCTATGGCGGATTTAAAGCCCTTGCCGACCCGCTGCTGGTGGCGCCTGCCGAGATGAGCAAATCATGCCCGGCGCCGCTTAAAGAAACGCTGCGCCGCCTTGGACAATTTCTCTGCCCCGCAGGCCAGGGCCCCGCCATCAAGCCCGGCGGTCATTGCCTGGGCAATATGCTGCTTACGGCGGCCATACTGATGGAAACAGGGGGCCGCTTCGATCGCCCTGCCGGCACAGCTGAAATCCGCACAGGGCTTGACCGCATTGCCCTCGCAATCGGGGTCAGGCCCGGCTGCCTGCATCCTGCCTCCGCCGCGCCGGGGGATCTTGTCTTCCGCTACGCAAGCGGGGTGGAGGTGCAGGGCGAGAGCAAAAGCACCAATGCCCGCCGCGGCTTTCCGGTTGAAGCGGTATACGCGGAGTACCGGGGCAATTATGCCCTGAGCAGCCGGATCATCCGGGCGGTGGACAATGCCGACCTGATCGTGCTTGCTCCCGGCAGCCTGTACACAAGCGTTATGCCCGTGCTGCAAGTACCCGGCCTTGCCGATGCAATCCGGGCAAACCGCAGGGCGCTGAAAATCCTCGGCGCTAATTTCTGGATCGAAGAGGGCGAAACCGACATCATACATGCGGATAAACGCCGCGGCTACCGCATATCGGAGCTGATCGAAGCCTATCACAGAAATGTTCCCGGCGGCGCAGCCGGGCTGTTCGACTTTGTCCTGAGCGCAAACCTTGAGCTTGTTCCCGGCAGCATCATCAGGAACTATGCGCTGGAGGGCAAAAGGCCCATCTATCTCGACCGGCAGAATGTTGAAGCAATGGGCGTGCACCCTGTTGAGTCAACGCTTTTCGCTCTCGATCAGCTGCGCCAGGCAGGCGTTATTCAGCACAATCCGGAAAAATTCGCCCTTGCCGTGCGCACCATGCTGTACAGCTGGCGGCAAAACGGACTGCCCAAAGGCCGCACAGCTACCCGCCTGAAAACAAAAAAAGCCCCCCGGCGCAGCCGCGTCAGCAAACCTTTTTTATGCGCCTACCGGGAGGCTGTTGACAGTGAGCTTGCATCAAAAGTCGTTCATCCCCGGCGACTGCGCGACATACTGCGTGAACTGCTCTGGGAAAACAGGGACATTAATCCTTCGCACCTCGCCTGTTTCAAGGGCGCACGCGTCATTGCCGCCACTATGTGGAACAGAAGCACGGAATGGGACAATGTTATGGGGTATTACGATCCCGAAGACGGGTTTCTCAAAATCCACAGTCACCTTTCAGCCGACCCTGTACTGCTCAGGGGCAATCTGCTGATAGCACTTGGCGAATCGCTGCTGGGGCGCTATATTCAGGAGCGCAGGTGGATTTCCGCGGATGTATCCGCAGGCCACTGGGGCTGGCGGACCTTTGAAATACGGCTCAGGCCGCCCCGGCAGCGCGCATGCCTGCTCAGCCCGGCCCAGCTGCACGCCTATCTCGGCCTTGCCAGAATGGTGCAGGATCCCGGGCATGCGGATGTGTACAGAATAACGCTGAACAACCATGACGGGTTCATTGCGCCCGGCCTGCTGTTCGGCCTTATGTATGCCTGGTATCTCGACAACACCTGCGCGCCCATCATGGAAAATGAAATGTCCATGCTGCACTGGCATGATGCCACACTTATACCGCATCAGGTCACGGAGTACCGCCGAAAAAAAGCCTTGATTGATTTTTTCAGAAATGAGATTTTCGGCTATGGCGGCCCCTGACGGAAACTCTCTGAGGGCGCGTCTGCAGACAGCCCCTTGTATTTTGGAGCGCGGATTTCGGATTTAGGAAGGCAAAAAGTTTCACAAATCCAAAATCCAAAATCCAAAGTCTAAAATCTAAAATTGAAGCGGCCTGCCGTGCTTCAATGCTGAAGCGTTATTTTATTTACACCAACTGCACGGGGGAGCTATGGGAACATTATTCGGCACCGATGGTATCAGGGGCGAGGCCAACCGCCATCCGATGGACGCTTTTATGGCTTTTGCCGTTGGGCAGGCCGTCACGCATGTGCTAAAAAAAAAGGGGCACACAACGCGGGTGATCATCGGCAAGGACACGCGCATTTCAGGCTATATGCTGGAAAGCGCTCTTGAGTCGGGCATCACCTCCATGGGCGGCGTTCCGTATCTTGTCGGCGTGCTGCCGACACCCGGCATCGCATTCATAACAGAGAGCATGCGCGCTGATGCCGGGATCGTCATCTCGGCATCCCATAACCCCTACCAGGACAATGGCATAAAAATATTTTCGGGCTCCGGGTTCAAGCTCTCCGATGCGCAGGAGTCTGAAATCGAGGAGCTTATCCTCGGAGGCAGGCTCCCGGAGATGGTGGCGCTGCCCTGTGAGATGGGACATGCATTCCGCCTGACGGATGTGCACGGCCGCTATATCGTGTTTCTCAAAAGCACATTCTCCCGCGACCTTTCCATGGAGGGGATGAAAATAGTCATGGACGCGGCAAACGGCGCCACGTATACCGTCGCCCCTGAAGCATTCACCGAGCTCGGGGCCGACCTCACCATCATCCACAATACGCCAAACGGCCTCAACATCAATGACAACTGCGGCTCACAGCACACCGACAACCTCAAAAAGAAGGTTATCGAAACCGGCGCCTCCATCGGCCTGGCATTTGACGGCGACGGCGACCGGCTCATTGCCGTTGATGAAAAAGGTAACGCTATTACCGGCGACCAGATTCTGCTCATATGCGCCCGGATGCTGCAGGATGAAGGCAGGCTTAAAAACGATCTTGTTGTCAGCACTGTCATGAGCAACCTCGGCTTTATTCTTGCCTGCAAAAAATACGGGCTCAGGAACCATGCAGCCAGGATCGGTGACCGCTATGTGCTTGAAGACATGCAGCGTCTCGGGGCGGTGATCGGCGGGGAGGATTCGGGCCACATGATATTTGCAAATCACCACACGACCGGCGACGGCATCATTACGGCGCTGCAGCTCATTTCGGCCATGCTCACGTCGGGCAAGCCCCTTTCAGAGCTTGCAAAGCTCATGGACGTGCTGCCGCAGAAGCTTATTAATATCGATGTCACCCGCAAGCCCGACATATCCACCGTACCCGAAATTGTGGAGGCCATCAGGCAGGTTGAAGCCGAGCTTGGCGAGCAGGGCCGCGTGCTGGTCCGGTATTCCGGCACACAGAACATGTGCCGCGTCATGGTCGCAGGCCCATCAAGAGAGCTGACGGATACATACTGCAAGCAGCTGTCAGATATAGTGCGAGCCGCCCTGGCCTGAGCGGAACTTGCCCGCCATCCTGCTAATCCGAAAACAAATCGGCTGCGCATGCAGCCGCAGCCGATGACATGCAGTTGTCTCTCCTGTAAACCTGCGCGCAGCGAAGGTTCTATTTTTTACCGGAATCCTGCCTTGAAAGCCCCGCTTTGTAAGCGGGGATGAAAAGGCAGGTATCTAATTAAATCAATTTTAAGCACCGGGATGCCCCGCCTTGTAGGCGGGGAGCATCACTTTGAAATCAAAAACGGGATTCATCGCTTCGCTCCGCCTTGAATGACAACAGGGAAGTTTTTATATATTTTTTTCATGGAGCGTTTCATTTATCATTTAGGGAGTAATAAAGCCGTTTTTTTCAAACAGTTTTTTTAAAAACGCGACCGTTTCAGCCCGGTTGGTGATATCAATGGCAATCACGGGAGCGGTCCCGTTGATCTGTCTGGCTTTCCCCTGCACCTGCTCCACAGCTGCGTCACTGCCCCGGCGCATATTATTAATAATAATGTCTGCTTTCCGCAAAGCTGTTACGCGGCTGGGTTTCAGAGGCTTGTCCGAGCACATGCGGCTGTCGCACACAAATACGGCAATATCCGGTGTGATGTGGGCAAGCACGCTGTTGCCTTCGATCAGCAGTCTGCTGCAGCCGCTCACCCGGCTGAGCGCCTCGGCCAGCGCCTCGGCCAGCCGCTCTTCCTGCGCCCGCACCCAGACCACTTTTGCCGCGCCGCTCTCCCGTAAACGGCAGGTGTCTTTGCCGCTGACCATGATGGAGGCTTCGTCGTCGAGCACCGCGGTCTCCTTATCGTTTATGGTGACCTTGATGGCTCCAATGCCCGGCGCCAGTGAGACGATATGCTGGCACAGCTCGGTCTTGCCGATGCCGGAATAAAGACCCGAGACGGTGATGATTTTTTGATCCGGCGGGATGCGCTGTTTCATGCAGCCTGCTTCAGCCCCCGATTGCCGACATGGTTCTGCTGCACTTTTTATATGAAGCCTCATGGATTTCATGGCGCTGCGGCTTTGACCGTATGGCCTGCTCAATGACATCGCTGAGCTCGGCGTCGGTGCAGCCACCGCGCAGCAGGGGCTTTAAATCGATTTCATCATCGGAAAAAAGGCAGGTCCGCAGCTTGCCGTCCGCCGTAAGCCGCAGGCGATTGCAGGAAGCGCAGAAGTGGCTGCTCAGCGCGGTGATGAATCCGAGCTTGCCCTGGGCCCCCTGCAGCTGAAACATCTTTGCCGGCCCCGCCTTCTCGTCGGCGTCAAGCGGTATGAGCGGGCCCAGCGTGCTGATTCTGTCCTGCAGCTCCTGGCTGGAGATAAATTGCGCCTCCTCCCAGACGGTTTGACCGGCAACGGGCATGAATTCGATGAAGCGGATATGCACCGGCCGGTCCATGGTGAGCCGGGCAAAGTCAACAGCCTCATCATCATTGACATTGCGCATGGCAACCACGTTGATTTTGATGGGCGCGAACCCTGCCTCGCGGGCTTTGCGGATGCCGGTGAGCACTGCGTTTATATCGCCGCCGCGGGTGATTTTTCTGTACTTTTCAGGATCAAGGGTATCAAGGCTTATGTTGATTCTTCTGATGCCGGACCGGTACAGCGGCTGCGCGCATGCCTCAAGAAGGACCCCATTGGTGGTAATGCTGAGATCGGCAATGCCGGGTATCTGGTTCAGCTCGGCGATACAATCAATTATGCCCTTGCGCACCAGGGGTTCGCCGCCGGTGATTCTGATTTTAGTTATGCCTTTTTGAGCCGCGATTCGCGCAACGCGCAGGATTTCCTCATAGCGCAGTATCTCGTCATGGCCGATGAGCGATACGCCCTCCTTGGGCATGCAATAAATGCAGCGCAGGTTGCACCGGTCGGTCACCGAAATGCGCAGGTAGTTTATATGGCGGTTGTATGTATCAATAAGTTTCGGCATTGCCCTTACCAAAAAAATAAGCCCAGTACTGCTGCTGCGAAGTACCGGGCCTGAATGCGTGGATTAAAGCTGTCATACCCGTCTCCTTCCCAATTCCGGGAGGCGCGGCCGTTGCCAGCCGTGCCCTATCGGCTAGACCTCCTGTGCACTGGTGCAGGCTGTCTAACTCCAGAGACTTTCTTTAGTTTAAAAATACTTTATAGCATTCTGTTTGTCAAGAAATGCGTCATGCTCAGGATTTTTTGCCCCGTGCTTTTTTTGACGCAATGGCGCCGTTATAGACCGCGCCGAACCTGGCGAGGAATTCAATGAGAAAGTGCCGGTGGCAGGTCGCGTCATCGGCATTGCATGAGCAGACCAGCACGATTCTGCGGCCGTCAAGAACATTGTCCCAGTTGTATGTGTGCTGCACGAAACTGCCTTCCAGAAACTTGAAATAGTCCGCCCGGAACTGTTGCTGGCTGAGCCTGCCCATCCGGTAGTCAAACAGCATGTGCCGGGGCGGAGTGAGTACAAAGTTGCCCCCGCTGAACGACACATCTACCCTGTCATCGCCCTCATAGTCGAAAGGCGCTGTGTAGATGTCCGGCTTGCGGCCGCTGCGTTTCCGCTCTTTGAAGGCTTTTTCAATATCTATCGGAATTGCGCCTGCTCCCATATGAAACCTTTTTTAAAGGGTTTAAGCATCTTTCAATTATATGTATAACAGAAAAAATTTGAATTCTCATTGACATAAGTCAAAACGACCGGGCTGCGGGTATGGTATAACATATAACAGATGGGCAGCTGTGTGATTATGGCCCCAAGGGATGCCTAAACCGCTGGTCATATCGCTGCGTGCATGATATAAAATTTATATATGTTACTACAATAACTCATCATAAGGAGGAAGAGAAAATGTCACGAGCCGATATGTTTGTGAACCCCGTTCGCGAAGACTGGATGACCGAGGCGCTCATAGAAAAACTCAAAGCCGTTTCAAAAGACGGCAAGATCACCTGCGCCGCCACCCAGCAGTTTGCGCGCGACAACGGCATAACCATGAACAAGATGAAGTCGTTTGTGGACTTTGTGGCACTGAAGGTGCAAAGCTGCCAGCTCGGGTGCTTTTAAAACAACAGTCGTAGGGAACGGTCGCGACCGTTCCCTACAGATACTGGCAAGTCCGTTTACAAGGCAAACAACAATTATAACCATTCCGGAGACAACCGATGGCAACCTCGCTTCGAGACGATCTGCGTGAGGCCATACTGGCAAAATTGGCAAAGAAGCAGAACCCCCTCGAGGGGTTCTACTGCGAAGATGTGACGCGTGAGTCCATTCTTGCGATTCTTATCGCAGGCCGTCACCTGCTGCTTGAAGGCCCGCCGGGCACGGGCAAGACCACGGTGGCGCGCATCATCGCCGCCCTTCTGCCGCCCATGGATACCGTGGCCGGCTGCCGCTACAATTGTTATCCGTCTGATCCCTGCTGCCCGGACTGCTCAGGCAAAAAAGCCCATAAAAAAATCAAGGTGCCGGGCTCGGGCCGTTTTATTCGCATCCAGGGGTCACCGGAGATGATGCCTGAAGACCTCATGGGTGATCTTGACCCCGTGCTTGCCATGAAGCTCGGCATTCAGGACCCGCGGGCTTTCACGCCGGGCAAAATCCAGAAGGCCAACCGCAAAATTCTCTTCATCGACGAGCTCAACCGCGTTCCCCAGCGCACTCAGAACACGCTGGTGCAGGTGCTGGAGGAGGGCATCACCACCATTGCCGGTTTCGATCTTACCTCGACGGTCGACACGCTCGTGGTGTCAACGGAAAACCCGGAGGAGTACGCAGGCGCTGAGCGCGTCAGCGAAACGCTCTCGGACCGGTTCGAGCAGGTGCGCGTGGGATATCCGTGCTTTGAGGACGAAGTGGAGATTCTGCAGCGCTACGGCAAGTGCATCGAGGGCGTCAAGGCAACGGGTGATATCATCCGCCAGTCGGTTGCCATAAGCAATGCCGCGCGCAGCATGCCCGATGAGCTTGAGCGGCTCCCGAGCGTGCGCGCCACGCTTTCCATCTATGAACAGGCCCAGGCGCTTGCGCGGCTCAAGAACGCCAAGCAGGTGACCAAAGCCGATGTAGAGACAGCCGCCAAACGCGTGCTTGAAGGCCGCCTGGCCGTGAGCAGCGAAAGCAAGTATTATGAAAAACAGGATTTGTTGATCGAGAAAATCATCGACCAGTCGAAAAAAAAATAACGCCTTCTCTTGTAGAGACAATTCATGAATTGTCTCTACGGGGGATTTATCATTATTAAAACGGTGCAAACTGCGCACAGAAATAAAACATGCAGCCATCCATTGAACTCACCACATTTGATCTGCGCCGCGCCCTTGAGCGGGGCGTGAAACTGCAGGAGCTTGAGTCGCAGCTTTTGCGGCGCATGAAGCTGCCCGTGCCGTCGCACACGGCGGCAGGTCCGCTCTTTCTTCTGCAGCAGACCTCGCCCGAGCTTGCCGAACTCCTCCAGCAGTGGATGAGCACCGAGTGGCGGCCGCCGAAGAAGGCAGCCAAAAGCGAAAGTCCGCTTATCATGGCCCCTGTAAGCCCCCGGGGCATGGATGTGCCGGCCTATATCAAAACTCTTTCCCGGACTGCGCAGCCGGCGGTCATCGCCATTGATGCCGCGCCCGCGGAAATCGGCGCTGCTCTGCATTACGGCTGCTCGCTGCACTACGGCCTGCAGGTGCCCGTGCACGTTGCGCACATGCATAAAAAGCACACGGACCAGGAGATGGAATTTCAGCCCGGCGATTTTTTGTGCGAGCTGGCGGTCTGGTGCCTGCAGAATAAAGTGCCCCTCATCCCCATCGGCACGCAGCAGCGCATGGTTGCCTCGGAATTTCAGTTTCTCTACAACCAGATGATGGCTGAAGCACAGGAGCGTTTTGCCCATGAGTCGCGCCATGCCAAAGACCCGGCAGCGCTGGAACAGCTTGCGGTCGCGCTCACGCAGCAGGTGTTCAATTCAGGCTTAAGCGTTGGCGTGGAGCGCGAGGACCTTATCACCCGCTCCTGCTATCTTGGGAGCCGTCTTCTGGACCTCGGGCAGCATCTTGCCGCAAAGGGCTACCGGCATGAGCCCGTGCTGGTGTTCTACAAAATGCAGCTCTGCCTTGATCTGCCGCCCCTTGCGCGCATGTTTTTCTCAAGTCCTGCGGCCGTGGCTGAGATGTACGAGCATCTTGAGCCGCAGCACGCCGGCACGTTTCGCATGCGGGCGATTAAGGCAGAAGATGAAGCCGTGCCCGGCAGGGCCCATTCAGCCCATGGCGCCAGAATGCAGAAAGCCATTGAAAAACTGATTGCCGAGCGCATGCATGAGGAGCTTTCACTTGCCGACATCGACAGGCTCTGCTCGCAGGTGGCCCTTGCCGTGCGGCGCCATCCGCTGGTGGAGCGGCCCGCAGGGGTTCGCGGCACCCTTGCCATGCGCGAAATAGCCCAGGGCCTGGGCCTCATTCGCGGCGCCGTCACCCGCGAAACGCTTGCCAAAGCAGGCTCTGTGGCCCTGGCCCACCGCATTCGCCTGGCCCAAGGTGACGACATCTGCATGGAGAGCCTGCTGAAAAGTATTTTCAGCCGTGCAATCTACAGCATCCCGCTATTCCCCGAGGATGAAGAGCGCGCAGCCGAGCAGCGCCGGCCCCTGACGCCCGAAGAGCTGGCGCAAGCCCTGCAGGGGCTTACCGATGCGGCTTTCCGGCAGCTGGGCCCGGAAGAAGCCCTGCCGACTTCTGATCCCGGCTTTGCCCAGGATGCCATGAACCATCCGCTGGTGCAGCAGGCCTTGAAGGAGGCTATGGAAAAAGGTCTCCTGAATGATTCCTACAACGATTATAAAGACCTGCTGCGCGAGCTTGAAGACCGGGGCCTGCTTGACATGGCTGATGCATCGAGCATGACCCTGAGCCAGGACGGCCAGGAGAAACTCAAGGAAAGCCTTGAGGAGTCACTGCGCCGTGGAGAAATTACGCCCGAAGAACTGGCCGAAGCCCTTAAAAATGCCCGCAGCATGCCCCCGCCTCCCGGCCTGAATGGCGATAAAATGCGCCTGACGCCACAGGCTGAAACCGAGCTGATCGCCGAGATGATGGATTTTCAGCACCAGGGCCGCTCGGAAAGCTCGTCGCTTGAGGACCTCTACGTGCACTACTCCGTAGGGGAAAAGAAGGGCCTTGAGATAGACAAGGAAAAGGTCGATTATGACCGCCTGAAAATCATGGTGCATGAGCTTGAAAAAAAAGGCTTGCTTGCCACGTCGGGCGAAAAAAAGCGCTTCACGCTGTCGCATCTCTCTCTTGAGCGCCTGCTGAAGGGGCTCATCCAGCGGCAGAAGGGGCAGGTTCTGGAAAAACGCGCGTTCAAAAAAGAGCTCGAGTCAGACAAGACCGATGTGCGGCGCTACCAGCGGGGCGACGTTTTCAAAAACATATCCATACGCCACACCCTGCGGCGCGTTCTCAGGAAGGGGAAAACATTTGAGGACATCAACTATACCGACCTGCGGGCTTTCGAAAAGAAGCCGGCAAACCAGCTCGACATTGCCGTATGCGTGGACATTTCGGCATCCATGAAGGAAAGCGGCAAGCTGCGGTATGCCAAAATGGCCATTGCCGAGCTTGCCCGGGCAGCCACGGACAAAGGCGACCGCATGGGCATCATTGCATTCTCAAACCTGGGGGAGGTCGTGGTGCCGCTCACCGACAAGTTGACACCGCTCATGGAGGCCGCCATGACGCTCCGCTCCGAGCAGTATACCAATATCGGCAACGGCCTGCGCGTTGCACGGCAGATGCTTGATAAAAGCCGCAACAGCAACGGCAAGTTCATTATCCTCATCACCGACGGTGAGCCCAATGCTGCTCTCTCGGAAGACAGCCGCGGCAAGACCTACCACGCACAGGTGGCGGCATTTTCGCGCCAGACCAGCATGGAGACCAAGCGCGCCATGGGCACGCAGCATGCGCTGCTCGAGGCTGCACGGACACAGCGCAAACACATGAAAATTGCCGTTGTCTATATCAGTCACGAGGGCAAGGCCGACCAGGAGAGCGAGCGCACGGCCCGCGAGATCGCCCGCATCGGCGGCGGCAGGTTTCACAAAGTCAAGGCTATCGAACAGCTCCCGCTTGAAGCCCTTGCAGCAATCGCCTGAGCACCAGGGGAACAAGCCAGCGGCCACCCCCATGCCGGCCGTGACATCGGGCCGCAATTCTCCGATTTGCAGCAATTATACAAATGGGGTTATTTTGAAGCAGCACTCCTTGTCGCCCGAGGGCATGTGGCTTATGCGTTCCCATTTGGCCACTTTGTACTTCTCTCCCATCACGCAGTCCATATCGCAGATGATGCTGCATGGTTCCGGCAATTTGTATTTCCGCGTTGCGTCAAAGTGCGGGCAGCGGCCCAGATGTTCGTAGCAGAAGGTTGTGCTGTTCTCTTCTTTTTTCTCAATAAATATCTCCCAGCCGAATGCCGGAAAGACTTCGATTTCGGCCATCATGATATCGATGATGCTTTTACCCATGAACCGTGCCGCGCGTTTTTTAAAGTTTGTTTCAAAAATCTCATCGTACATCTGTCTGCCTTTTTCTGCGCCATAGGTTTCCGTCAGCGACTGATACAGCAGGGGAAGCTTCAGAGCCACCGCCTCAATGAGCATCTCTTGCTGCTTTTCCAAAGGAAGCTTTTTCCCTTCCACTTGTGTCATAATCACCTCGCCTTTTAAGATTGTTAATGAAGATCCGATACGGCCCAACAACAGATCATCCTGCTTGCACCTCTGAAGCCCAAGGCTGCAGGCAAAGCTGAATAATCCCTTATACTCTTTTTTCCTCAACCGCACAAATGAAACTGAAAGAAACATTGGTTTGCACGGGTAAGTCTCGCTTCGCCCGCGCCGTTTGCATGTCCGGCACATGAAATAGCCCGCCAGATACACAGCACGCCCCAATAATCTGTTGCTAAACTCGACTGTCACTGCCTATATTATAGAAAGACGGGGCAACCCCCGCGGTACTTTTTTGAGGAGAATCTCCATGGCCGACCGGCATTTCGAGCTTGAAAAGATCGACGACAACCGCTGGCGTATCGACAGGTGCGGCAGCATGCGCACCAGCGGCATCATTTACGCAAGCGCCGCCATGATTAAAACCATACAGCAGGACCAAAGCCTTGTGCAGGTGGCAAATGTGGCCTGCCTGCCGGGTATAGTAGGCAGCTCCATGGCCATGCCCGACATTCACTGGGGCTATGGCTTCCCCATCGGCGGGGTGGCGGCATTCGATATGGATGAGGGGGTGGTGTCGCCGGGCGGTGTGGGATATGACATCAACTGCGGCGTGCGCCTCATGCGCACCGGCATACCAAAAGCCGATATCACCGGCAAGCTGCAGGCCCTGGTTGAAGGGCTTTTTAGCAATATTCCCTCGGGCATCGGCTCGCACCGCAAAGACCTCAAGCTGAAAAACCGCGAGCATCGCGACGTGCTGCGCCGGGGTGCGGCCTGGGCGGTTGATAACGGTTTCGGCACTGAGCAGGACGTGCGCCATATCGAAGACCAGGGCTGTATTGCGGGCGGCGACCCGGATATCATATCCGCCAAAGCCTATGAGCGCGGCAGCCCTCAGCTGGGCACGCTCGGCTCGGGCAACCATTTTATTGAAATCGACTGGGTGGATGAAGTGTATGACGAGGCTGCTGCTGCAAAGCTTGGCCTTTATAAAGATTTCATCGCCGTGACCGTGCACACGGGGTCACGCGGCTTCGGCTACCAGGTGTGCGATGATTCCCTGAAGGACATGCTTCGCGCATCGCAAAAATATGGCATTGAGCTGCCGGACAAACAGCTCTGCTGCGCTCCCTTAAGCTCGCCCGAAGGCAAACGCTATCTTGCGGCTATGGCCTGCGCGGCAAATTACGCATTTGCCAATCGCCAGATCATCGGCCACTGGGTGCGTGAAACTTTCGAGACAGTGCTGGGGCGCACGCAGCGGGAGCTGCATATGGAGCTTGTCTATGACGTGTGCCACAATATCGCCAAGATCGAGGAGCATAGTGTCGGCGGCAAAAGCCGCCGCGTCTGCGTGCACCGCAAGGGCGCCACGCGCGCCTTCGCGCCGGGACATGCGCAGCTGCCGGAAGATTACCGCGAAATCGGCCAGCCTGTTTTGATTCCGGGGGATATGGGCCGCTGCTCCTTTGTGCTGACAGGCACGCAGCGCGCCATGGATGAAACATTCGGCAGCACCTGCCACGGCGCGGGCCGCATGATGAGCAGGCACCAGGCCATCAAGGCCGCCCGCGGGCGATCAATTTCACGTGAGCTGCAAGACCGGGGCATTGTCGTGCGCGCAGCCGCTAAAGGAACCATGGACGAGGAGATGCCCGAGGCATACAAGGATGTCAACATGGTTGTAGACGTTGTGGATGCAGCCGGCGTGGGCAAAAAAGTCGCGCGTCTGCGGCCCATGGGGGTCATTAAGGGGTAAGCGCGGGCTGTCTCGCGCGTTGACTCATATTAAAAGGTAACCCAGACGGAAGGGTTTTACTGTGTAGGTTCAGTTGTAGAGCAGTTTCTCCACTTATGCACATGTCTAATTTTGCCGGACCAGCGCTCTATTTGTCAGTTATCCAACACCCTCCGAATAGTCTCTGCTATTTCCTGTCGATTGATCGGTTTTAAAACAAATGCCTTTATGACAAGCTCTTTTGCTTTTTCCTCGGATATTTTCTCGCTGTATCCGGTGCACAAAATAACAGGTGCGTCAGGCTTGATCTCCATAAGCTTGACAGCCAGAGTGTCGCCCGTCATGTGCGGCATGGTCTGATCGGTGATGGCAAGATCAAACCGAGCTGGGTCGTTTTGAAACAACTCCAGCGCTTCAAGGCTGCTCTGCGTTGCTGTAACCCTGTACCCGAGGGATTCAAGTTGGGCAAGCCTAGGGGCATGATCCGGAATTATTTTGCTGAGGTCATCATGGTAGAAAAACTTTTCCAGTCCTTTATTCCGGAATGATTTGATCATGATCGATATATAGCATGTAACCATATACGTTACATGCAGTCTTTTCAGTTGTCAGGGTCTGTCATTGTCCGGCAGGCGGAATAAAAAAAGAAGCGGCAGTTATTGCTAAAATAGAACCGTCCGTTCGCAGTAACAACTTTTTATCCAACGGGTTAAAGTCCCGTCCGGGGAATTGTCCGTACATCCCGGTAGCACAGGGAAGCGGCGTTTGAGTAATCAAAGGTCGTAAGTTTCCCGATGGCAAAACCGCAGGCTGTAACGCAAGTGAACCCAGATGTAGCCTCGTCATACAAAATTGAAGATGCCGACCCTGTGGACGTAAGGGGAAGGCCGACGCATTCAGACAGGTACAACGGAAATGGTCTGTATGATCTTCCGGGGTAGCAGGGGCGGCATGTGGTGGAGGATAAGCAGTCCAGTGCTGGAGACCCTTCATGGTGATGATTCAAGGTCATCAACTGATGCGTATAAGGAAACGAAATCGCAAAAGGCCATGAAGGGAGTCGGAGGGGTTCATCGTACCGATTGAGGACATGGGACAGCATAACCCGGTCTGAGGGAAGGGACCCTGCTTTGTTCGCGTAACTGAAGCGCTGCGGGTATAAGGGATTGTCGAAAGACTACCAACTCAAAGTAGTTACCAGCAAGCGACAGAGGAAGCTCTACTGATATGCCAAGTCGAAGGGCTGAAACACAGGTGGTTAACCTCAAACCAATAGCGCCTGGTTTCATGATTTTCAACGCATGCATATCGGTGAAGAACATCGGAAAGCCGTGTGCGGGAGAACCGCATGCACGGTTTGATGAGGGAGGGCTGAAGCAACCGTAGCTTGTATTTCATAGTAGTCGCGTGCGACGAAATGACTTCACGGATGCGAGGTGGCTGTCAGCTCTCTACTCTACCCGATGCGACCGATGCGACCCTTAATTCTTACCCACTATCAGTGCAAGATGTAGGATGGGCTTTTGGGGCGGCCTGCGATGCTGATATAAAACATCTTGCGGCGTTGCGGGCGGTCTGATATGAGGTGTTATGTGAACTTGTAAGGCTGTTTTTGTGCGCACCTCTCACGGCAAGCCTGATTTCTTAAATTAAATATAGGCTTCAAAGGGGTAACCGGGGTCGGCGCAGTCATATGTGGGGATCTGTTCATCGGTATAATAATCTGATGGCAGCGGGTTGATCTTTGGCGGCGGGCGCTTTTGCTTCTGCCACAGCCCAAGTGCTGGACTATTTATTTTACTACCCTGGGCCAGCCTATGAAACTGATAAATTAATCAGACATGAACTTATACAATAGCATTAAGCAAAGCATCCCGGAAAAAATCAAGTTGCGGCTCAAGAAGTATCTGCAGCATGCAGCGTTTGTTACATTTCGATTACATAATCTGTATTTGTACAAAACCTGGATAGATAAAATTGCCCTCCCAATAATTCCTGAGTCCAAAGTTCATCCTCATTGTGAAGATGAGAAAGCATATCTGTTTAGCGCTTTTGATGATGGTTCCTCTGAGATTGAGGTTCTAAATTTTTTAAACGCGGCTATACAGATGTATAAACCAAATTTAGTTATTGAAACCGGGACTTTTCACGCAATTTCAACAATTGCTATTGGTGAAGGGTTACAAAAGAACAAGGCGGGAAAATTAATTTCATTAGAACATGATCCGGCACTGGCTGAACGGGCAAAGCAGTTGATAAAAAAGAAAAAACTTGAAAAGCATGTTGAAGTAATCCCCATGGACACGCTCACTTACATTAAAAATCTGCCGGCAAATATAAAATTCGATTTTGCGTTTTTTGACAGTGAGACAAAAATCAGACCTGCTGAATTCCATGAGCTCTATACTCGGGGGTTGCTTACTAACATAATCTCCTTTCATGATACCTCCAGATTAAGAGACAAAACATATAATCCGGATTTCGAGGATCAGGAAAATTATGTTAAGGTTATGGATAAAATTCAAGAGGATTACTGCCTTGGCGGATTAGAATTGCCTTACTCAAGAGGATTTAGAATAATGCAATTAAAAAAGGAGGGCAATCCGGCATTTAACTGATAGGACCTCGCTTTGGGATGGGTAGATTATAAATTGAGGGCGGCGAATTCAAGTTGCAAGTGCACCACAAGAAGCTTCAAAAAAGACTTCTTGCGGAGTCCGATAGCTAAGGCATTTTCTTGGTCGATTATTGAGTTTTTGAGCAATAAAAGCAATCTGCTTTTCTTT
>Ga0209777_10001615_pt1 | contig 31802 bp, 32 predicted proteins | sample FrelakmetHBP12HB_FD_187147 | JGI IMG/M metagenome (GOLD analysis project Ga0209777, IMG submission 187147) | Freshwater lake sediment microbial communities from the University of Notre Dame, USA, for methane emissions studies -HBP12 HB (SPAdes)... | ecosystem: Environmental > Aquatic >... | reverse complement strand
GACGATTTGTTGTAATCTTCCATGGCTTTACCTCCCATGCCTACGTTACAACAAATCCTCAATGCTTATCAACATTGTTGATGCGCCAAAGGGGTGGGGCCTACGCCCCCACGCCCCACCACTGACAATGTCAGTGGTTTTGAGAGATAAATAAATTTTTTGATATAATCGATACTCCGGCATCAATCGTTAATAATTTCATAATCTCAGGCCTCGATAAAATGGACAAAGACCTGACGCCGGAAAAGATAGACGAATCGTTGCAATCTAAATTTCTCATAAAAATACTGTATGGAGGAGATCCCACGAAAATTGCCAAGATGATCCTGCTCCATACCGATTTCAGCAAAATCATCAATAAAATAAATGTGCCTGTACTCGTGGTATGGGGCGAGAAAGACCCTGTGACACCGTTACGCACCGGGAGATTGCTGGAATGGATGATTTCCGAATCAGATTTGAGAATCATGCCGGAGCTTGGACATTGCCCTATGGATGAATGTCCAGATGACTTCAATAAGATAATTATGGACTGGCTTTTGATTCCAGCAAAGAGAAAGGAAATCAAAAAACCTTCATTCACAAGTGACAAAGTATATATGTGCGAGGGAAGAGACTGTGTGATATCCGGCGGTTATGATCGTATAGAAGTAAAAAACAGTAACTATACACAGATTGTAAACGCAACTGCAAAGCATATATACATAGAAAGGTCTATAGTATCAATTGAAAGTAGTTATATAAAATCACGGGACATTGGAGTGAAGGCGATTGATTCCGTCTTGAATTTGAGCGGATGCAGCGTTGAGTCAGATATCGCCATACTTACATCAAGAAGCAGTGTTGATCTTGCCGGAGTGAAACTAGTTGGCGAGACCGCGGCCATTAAGGAAGCAGCGTTGAAAACTGATGACAAATCCACTATTATTTTCTCAATCAGCAAAATTAAAAGTCCATTCAACGATGGCTACAGGCACGGGATAAATCTGCTAACCGGTAAATATCCGAATTATTAGTTCTTATAGTAACAATAATCGCGGATCATATGTACCCCTTTGTCCGGGACATAAGTACACATGGCGGTGATCATCCCGTTTGATTTGCCTTAATAAATTGTGTTCTGACTGAAAATCTCTTTTCAAGGAAGTGAGGCGTCTTGCCACCGTGATCTGTTTTTCCTTGATATAGAAATGCCTCCTTTGTCACCAATGCGATTATCGCAAGGCAGAAATGAATCTAATACTCATTGGCTTTTTATTTTGATCAAGAGTCGTATATTTAAGGGAGTAAAATCCGTTAAATGTGTTATTATCTAATGCTTTTAGTTCTGCAAAATAATATACACCGTCTTTGTGATACATTAGTAGACATATGCTGTTCCCACTGACAACACCTTTTATAGGATAATCGCCAAGCATTCCAGTTATATTCTTCCCGTCTTGTTTGAATATTGCTATACCCCATTCGGGAGAAGTCCACACACCTGAAACATTTACTTCAGGTCTATCGTTCCTCGAATCTAGCCATTTTTGGCCCTCGATCATGGGCACTGTGCAAGACGCAAGGAAGAGACCAAAACATATGACTAGTATTATTCTAAAATAACTATATCTCGAATTCATACAACACCTCCAATTTGATAAGAATGTCCTTTTTTGCAAATCACGTATATGAACCGCAAGGATCTGTTGAGCGACATGTAATGTTTCAACATCGGCAATAAATCAAGACCCTCCAAGTGGGTATTGAACCCCCCTGGAGGCATCGTATCGGCACCTTCCGGTAATAGTAATATGTTTTCATATGGCACTCCGGATCACATAGTTTACGCTATGAGGTTAGTCAGAACTTGAAGCAATGGAGGATAGGAACCTCGACCAATTCATGCTGTGTAGTGCTCATCATAAAATGATTCTATGGAACTTTCCGACCACATGGTACGAGAGAACATCAGTTTTCAGATCAGTTAATTGATAAGAAGCCCCTTTTTTATTTTATATTTATAACAGAAATTTTTCTTCTACGTCAAGTAAATTTTCTTTCAAAATGTGGAAGGTACCACTGTCGATTTAAAAAAGTATGACTGTGCTAGTTTCTTAATAGTCAATGAAGGGGTGCGTTGAAGTATTTTGCTGGTGTTACCAGATGCAGTGGGCATTTTCAGGCATAATCCGGCCGCACCATTCCACATCATCCCGTTTTTCTTTCAGCATTAAGTCTGGATATAAGCGTCCCAGGTACATTCGGGGTCTCGATAAAGATGATATTCATTATCATATAGCAACTCTAAAAATGGGAAGGCATATGTCCTAAGTTGTGATAGAAGACTTTAGTTAAGGTTTGTTAAGAATCGTGGAAATAATATCCTTGAATGCGTTCGGGACAGTACTATAAGCTTCCCCGTATCCTAAATTTTTTTCTTCCTTTTCTCACTTACTTTTCTCAATCATGGATATGATATTCCTTTTATGATTATAGAATATCAACAGGGCTGTTGCCAAAACACCGGAAACTGCAATGACATCATGACTGTATGTGTAAATGATTCCCGTGGTAATGACGATGATCATGAAAAAGGAAGATATAAAGGGAATCCGGCAAATGGTGAACACAATTATCCAGATAATGCAGGAGAGTATGGAAGAGACGGGAGACAGTACCGCGGTGAAGCCGATATAGCTGGCCACACCTTTCCCCCCTTGGAACCCATGAAAGCAAGGATAGCTGTTGCCAATAACCAAGACTAACCCGACCCACGGCACGAGTGGCTTATCAAGTAAATAGAGAGCGGCGGCACCAATTGCAAGAGCCCTGCCTAAGTCAAGTAAAAGTACGACGCCGGCCCAGAATATTCCAGCCTGTCGATAGACATTCGTAACTCCGGCATTCCCGCTGAAATGGTATCTTGGATCATCCTTTCCCAATATCCTGAAGAGAAGGATGGAAAAATTAACTGAACCTGCGAAATAGGCCAATGCAAACAGTAACGCCATTATCATGGCAAGATTTCTTCCTGTGGTCGAAATGACATAGTAGTAGGGAGGAAAAGTATTTCCATTACTTTGACCGTCAATTTCCTATGAACGTTAAACTGAAATTCCCCTCTCCTTTTGAAAAAGGGGAGTAATCATGTCCTTCCTTTTCAAGGTGGCGAGGAGAGCATTCGCTTCATGCATCGGAAGCGACTGGAGGTCTGTATAAGACCCAGCGAGGAGGCTTGATGCGACCGCCGGAGACGTCCCTCATAACCACGCCTCTTATCTCCTCACAAAGACTACCGGCCGAATCACGAATCCATATGTCGAATTGAAGAGATTTTTTAGTTGCTGCAACGGATGATATCTCACAGATGTAGGTTTCTCCAGGTGCCGTAGGTTTGACGATGAAGCGTTCTTCAAAACCCACAGGAAAGGCTACGACATGATGAAACCGCTGTCCCCAGGCGCAGGCAACATGAAGGGCCCCGTCAAAAGGAAAAGGAGAGCCGAGGGGCTCTAATGGCGCTTGATGGTCTGCGGCAAACACCTTGGCAATAGCGCCGGTCTCCCAGAGAAAAACGACGTCTCTGACATTTTGGTAGGATGGTCCGAAGGAAACAAGGTCACTGTATAACTTTTGGGATGTGATTTCATAGCATCGGCCACCCCGCGATAATGTCATATCTGTGTGCGATCCGGCGACATGTACTCCCGCCTTCACAAAATGAGCGACAGCATGGACTTTCGTCCTGATCACGGCGCCCCTAATCCGGCTTATAGTGGTCAATTTTGATATTATCCGACCACTTTCACAGACCTCCAATTCGTGACAGGCTTCGACAGCTTGGGAATACTCTTCGATCTGCAAGAACTTATCGAATGAGACTGAACGAATACACCTAACATAGGCATCAGAGGAGTAAGCCTGTACAGAACCAGCCAGGCGCTGAAGAATCTCAGCAGCGGGGAGAATGACTCTTCCATCGAAATAATGATCTTTGAGATAAGGATCAACGGGGATTATAAGAGGTAGACGGACACGTGACCTCATCAGGGAATGGTCTTCCATGGTTTAATCTCCTCTTAACCTCACCAGATCATAAAAGCGATTCATCACTTCCAGTCGATGGACATATCTTCGAAACTGTTCTTCCCAGCCAATCTTGCGGGTCTGCCTTTCTATACAAAATTTCATGACAGGCTTCACCATATACATCCAGAAGGACGTCCATACCTTGCCCTGTTTACATGCAACGGCCGATGTTTTCCACCAGCCCAAAGCGGTCTGCCGGTAATACCAGAAGGCATACTGTAACTGATCAGATTCCAGATGCCGGGTTTTCACATTTGCCCAGAAGCCGCTATACCGTTCATAGCGATCGTGATTCGTGACCAGGCCCTCACCGATCGAGTATTCTCTGAGCTTGGTTTTCGCATAGGGCGTCAATATCCCGCAGCTGGTGTGTCTTCCAGTTTGTCTCTCCCCCCAGGGCATTTACCAACCTGCGGAACGTCTCTTTCCCTTCCCCTCTGATGATGAACTCCATCCCCCTCGATTCGGGAGATGCGGTCATTTCTCTGCTCATCAATGTGGCAAGTTAGCTACCGATATCGATATTCACATGGGGAAGAATGCTTTTAATGTGACCCATCACCGCCGATACAGGCGATGCTGTGATTGGGCATATGGAGCGCCATTTCATGGATAACAATAGGGATAACATCCGGCATTGATATAAGGACAATTTTCATAAATCCGTTTTTCTTTCCATGAGCCTTCGCGCCTCCGCTATAAGAGCGGATATGGAAAAATCATCGCTTTCATAATCCGGTTCAAGGTTTGCGGCCAGTTCCATCTCGATGACATTTTCGGTACAGGTATCAAATAAAAACTTATCCGGAGGAAAGAGTTTATGGGTGTTCCGGATCAATACCACCTGAATCGGCGCATGACAAAACCTGGCAATTTTGAACGCGCCTTTATCAAATTGACCTATCCGGCCGTTGCGGCTTCTCGTACCCTCGGGAAATATAAATAGATTCCCCCCTGATGACAGATAATCTTTCATGTTTTTTATCTGGTCAATCAGGTTATCCGTAAACAGGTCTGCCGTCATGGAAGGAATATAGCCGGATGTCTTCAAAATCCAGCCAAAAACGGGAAGTCTGAAGTAGTCCCTTTTGACGATGGTCTTTTGTTTTTCAAACAGCGACACGAAAAGAATGGGATCAAGGAAAGAAAGATGGTTGGCAATGATAACGGAGGAGCGAATGCCGGAGACCTCTTCCGATATGTGCCATTTCACTCTGGGAACAATGGTTCGTAAAAGAGAGAAAAAAAGTCGGTGGAGCCGATGATTCAGTTTTTGGAAGGCCTCTTCGCGCCCGGACGAAAAGAAAAAGGCATACAGGTAAAAAGGGGAAAAGAACAAGAGGTATCCTATAATGTAGTATGTCCAGAGAATGACTGTGATAATGAAATCTTTGGCGGGGTTTAGCAGTGCAGAAAACTTGTTTCGCGTATCGTTTATCGTCATAGAGAGATATTTGAACAACCTGGACGTCATGTAAAATCCCACCTTGCTCCCATTTGTTAAAGGGGGCATGCGGGGATTTTTTGAGCTATGATAAATTTCTCTTGCAAAGTTCTCAAGGCATCTTTTTTATGATCAGGCTGGTGTTGACACCGCCAAAGGCAAAGTTCTGGATGGTGGCGACCCGAATCGGATGCTCCCTCAGTTTCGCCACATGGTTGATCATGGCGCACCTTTCATCGATCTCGTCCAGGTTCAGAGTCGGAGCTATAAACCCTTCCTCCATCAGATAAATCGCAATAATGGTCTCAATGGCGCCGCATGAGCCCATGGTGTGTCCCATATAGCTTTTCAACCCGACAACACCGGGCAGATTCCCGTAAACGTCATAAATGGCCTGCGCTTCAATCACATCGCCCATCTTGGTCCCTGTCGCATGGGCACTGATAAAATCCATCTCATCCGCATTGAGCTTCGCATCTTTCAGACCTATCCGGATGGTATCTCTGATGCCGTTCAGGTTCGGAAGGATCAGGTCACCGCCGTTGTTGTTGCAGGCAAATCCTATCACTTCGGCGAGTACGGGGGCGCCCCTTTTTCGTGCATATCCGTACTCCTCCAGCATGACGGCCCCGGCCCCCTCCCCCACGACAAGGCCGTCCCTCTTGGTATCAAAGGGACGCGGGGTCAGATGGGGCGAATCGTTAAAGGCCGTCGAGCAGGCGAGAAGATTATCGAACACAGCGACGGTGGTCGTATCGTATTCATCAGCACCGCCGCAAAGCATGGCGTCCTGCATGCCGTACTTGATCGCTTCATAGCCATAGCCTATAGACTGGCTGCTCGTCGTGCATGCCGTACATGATGAAATGACACGGCCCGTAATACCGAACATCTTGGTAATATTGACGGCTGTGGTGTGGACCATGGATTTCAGGTAATCGACGGCGCCAATGGTGGAAAACTCGGTTCGGGACGCGCCGAAAAAAGTTCTGTAGATATCCCGCTGAACAGTTGGACTCCCGTGGGTCGAGCCAAAGGCAACACCCAACCGGCCGGATGTGACAAATGCCTGATCCAGGCCGGCACCCTCAATCACTTCCTTCGCCACTTGACATGCATAATAAGCAACAGGACCCATGGTTTTCCGGTGTTGACGCTTGAAATCATAGACGATGGGGTAGTCAATGGTTCCAAAAACCTTGGAGTGGATGTACGGAGATAGCAGGCCGTCCTCCCGCAATGCCTTTACCCCGGAAATTCCGTGAACGAGATTGTGAAGAATCTCCTCTTTGGTGCGGCCAATGGGGGTGATTGATGAACACGCTGTAATGACGACCCTTCTTTCCATAAGGCTCCCGTTTATATGAAACTGGCCCCACTGCTTGGCAGTACCGGTCTTGTCCTGGCCAGCGACTCTATATAATAACAGATCTGATTGATAGTCCGGATATCCATGGCCTGTTTCTTTTCCTCCTGGGTCAATTCGTAACCGAGCATTTTTTCGATCTTGAGGAGCAGCTCTATGGCATCTATACTGTCAAACCCATGCTTTTCTCTCAGGTTATCATCCAGTCCCGGATTTTCAATCTCAAATTCTTTTCGGAAGAAGACGAGTACTTGCGTTATGATTTCATCACGTGTCATATGGAATCTCTAAAACTCCAGAGGGGCATTTTCTCGTCTTCTGCAAATCGGTTATACCGGAAACGTTTTCCAAAGATGGATCGTCTTCGGATCGACGGCTACAGGCTTTCCCGATGAATTAAGGGCGCAATGCCTGGTAAATCCTTTGCAGATGATTCCCCCGGTTTCAGGATGGGTGATCATATAATCAAAACGGAGCTTCACCCGTTCAAGCTCCGCCGGCCGGGTATACACCAACATGAGATCGTCATAAAAGAGCGGTTCGTAGAAACATATACCCAGTTCTATAATGGGGTATAAATAGCCGCTCTCTTCTATTTCCCGGTAAGGATATGCCGCATGCCGCATCAGCGAGGTGCGGCCGAACTCAAAGTAACGGAGATAGTTTGCGTGATAGACCACCGACGAACGGTCCGTATCGGCGTAAAGCGTCCGCATCTCGCATCGGTACCAGACAAGGCCGGTTTCCTGATCACGGACATAGCAGTCATCAAGCCCGGTTGCTTCCGGTCTGAATGGTTTCGGTTTCATCCTACACTCCTCTGAATATAACGCAACAGTTTGTACCTCCAAAACCGAAGGCATTTGACAGGGCGATTTCATGCCGCTGCCTCCGTGCCTTGTTCGGAACAAAGTCCAAGCCGCCAAACTGCGGATCGGGGATATAATTTATTGTAGGGAGGAGTACTCCTCTTTGCATTCCTTCGATGGTGAGTGCATTTTCAATGGCGGCGGTGGCACCCAGGGAATGGCCTATCTGGGATTTGTTGGATGATATGGGAATATGTTTCAATCTGTCTCCGAAAACAATCTGCAAACATTCTACTTCCATGATGTCTCCGGTGGTCGTTGATGTTCCGTGGGCATTTATGTATCCCACATCATTCGGCCTGAGTCCAGCATCATCAATAGTTTCCAAGATCGCCCGTATGGCAGTAGACTTGTTCGGTCTCGTAAAATGATGGGCATCTGACGTCCAACCTATACCCATGACCTCAGCCTTTGCCTTGAATCCGTAACTCGAGAGCATCTCATCCGCAGCCAGAACAACAACCCCTCCCCCTTCAGAAACTACAAAACCTTTTCGATCGATGCTGAAAGGCCGCGATGCCTGGGAAGGATCGTCATAGGCGCGATCATGATGATGCATCTTTATTGTGGCATTCATATTGGCAAAGCCATGGATAATCTCCGGTATAATAGGCATCTCTACGCCGCCGGCGAGAACAAAGTCGCAGTCCCCGTCCCGTATCATCCTTGACCCGATGGCAATGGCGTGATTCCCCGTGGCACATGCCCCCTGGGGAGAGAATATCGGACCGGTAAAGCCGAGAAGCATCCCAGCCTTGCCCGACGGTAGGTTGGCACAGAGATTGGGAAGGAGGTAAGGACTCACTTTCAACGGTCCTTTGTCCCTCAAATTTTCCATGGCGATGCGGAAGGAGTCCGTTCCGTTTATGGCAGAGCCGATCAGACAGGCTGTTCTCGGCCCCGTTTCTTTGTTCATTTGCAGCCCGGAATTTTCCAGGGCTTCCTTACAGACTGCCATGGCAAGTATGACAAAGGCTGCGTTCCAGTTGTAAACTTCCTTTTCACTCGAAAAATCGTAAGCCCTGGGATCCCAATCCGGTATCTCTCCCACAACATTGCTGAGGGATTTCACGTGACATCGGGTAACCTTGCGGAAACCGGCCTCGCCCCTAACCGCCCGTTCCCAGGTCTCCTTAAAGGTCTTTCCCAGCGGCGTCGCAGCGCCATACCCAATGACAAAAACCCTTCTGTTTTTTGGTGCTTTCATATTCTTACATTCTGATGTTTACAGTGCTCATCCAATTCTGCGAAGGACAATGCATGAATTACAGCCGCCGAATCCAAATGCATTTTTTAACACATGCTCCTGAGCCACTCTTCTTGCCCCTTCCGGTACGCAATCGATAGCTAAATCCGGATCAGGTATATAATTAATCGTAGGGAGGGCCGTATCATGAATCATCCCTTCCATTGCAAGGATTATCTCAATGGCAGAGGACGCCCCCATTGCATGACCTGTCTGGGACTTGTTTGCCGATACCGGCGGCATGTGCTTGCCAAAAATGTCTTTCAATGCAGCCCCTTCTATCTTGTCCCCGATCTTCGTCGATGTCCCGTGGGCATTGACTGCATCTATATCTCCCGGCTTCAAGCCGGAATGAGCAATGCTTTCCGCAATGCACCTCCTTACCGTCTCCAGGTTCGGGGCAACAAAATGATGGGCGTCTGATGTCATGCCCCATCCCGCCATTTCAATTTGGGGTGTTAACCCGTGGGCCTTCGCGTAATCCTTACTTGCCAGGATAATACAGCCGGCGCCCTCCGATACGACAAAGCCCCTTCTGTTTATGGAGAAGGGACGGCTTGCCTTCTCCGGAGGTTCTTCCGGTTGCCCCTCTTTCGGCCTGTATGCGCCGTTCATCGTAAAAAAACCGCCCACTATGGTTTCAACAAGAGGGAAATCAACAGCGCCGCAGATGACAACATCCGCCATACCCTGTTCTATTAACATGGCCCCGATGATCATGGAGGTAGAACCCGTAGCACATGCGGTAATGGTCGAGGTTATAGGCCCTGTCGCCCCGGTCATGATGGAAATTTTTCCTCCTACCATATTGATGCAGGAGTTCGCATTGGTAAACGGATGGGGGAGTTTACCTCCGGAAACCCACATCCTGTCCGCGCGGATCACGGCATCGAGACCGCCGACGGCGGTACTGAAGGTAATGGCTACCCTGGGAGCGGTGTCATCCGTTATTTCGATACTGCTTTTTGCGAGCGCCCGGTGGACAACCAGCATGGCATGGCTGAAAACGGGTGATGTCCACAGTGCCATGTCGCGGGATTTCAAGAAAGGATAGGCGTTAGTGTCGATATCCTCAACCTGACCGGCTATTCTCACGGGGAACCCTTCGCGGAGGGGGAAGCGCGTCAGCGCACCAATGCCGCTTGCGCCACACGATGCACGATCCCACTGGGCTTCCATATCGATACCCAAGGGTGATACTGCGTCATAACCCAGTATCACAGGTCGAATTCTTTCCATCCTTGTCCGCTTGGTTTCGGGCACAGGGGCAGTACCTGACGCTACCATGGTATGAACCGGTAAAGTTTGGCGAACATTTCATACACTTCAATCCAGTTCTGGAGATCCTTCGTTGAATTCAGATGTTCTCTCTTATTGACCATAACCCAGCTCATATGCGCAGCGCCATCCTTGCAGGTCGAACAATCCCTTGTTGCAGATGTGCAGCATCGGTGCATGGTTTGAAGATCGGAAGCCCATCGGATAAACCGGATGAGCCTTTTGGGCTGAGGATTTCTGCTATCCAGCGGTTCAGTAACAGACGGGCACTCTGCCCATCCAAATGCCCGGTTCATCATCCTCCCCGTGGTGATGATCTCATGATAATACTTGCAGGAAATAACGGTACTCGGGTATTTTTCAAGCATATCGTCCATTTCGGCCCGAACGTCTTTCAGCTTCCCTTCCGTCCAGAAAAAGCCATCGACATTTTCATCATTCGTCAGCAACTGCAAATGGACCTTCAGACCAACATCGGCGATCTTGCTGATTACGTGCTCTATCCGTCCAACCTGCTTTGGCGTAATCGTGTAGAGATAATAGGTATTAGGATCTCCCTCATAATTTTTGCCGGATACGGCAAACGTGTCTTTCCTCCTGAGTAATTTTTCGTCTTCCTCATCACCCCATAGCGAGATGCCCACCATCATGTCGGGAAAACGTTCTCTGGGAATCTTTATCAGACCGTTGGTCGCGCAATACGTTGGCAGTAGATTGTAAAAGGCCTCTACCCGGTCAAGGTACAGAGTCGGTTCTCCGCCGATTAATATGGCCAGATTGACTCCCCGCTCCTTTTCCTTTTGAACAAACCGAGACCATTTTGCCACATCCGTTTCCTCGTGGGCGGCTTGATGTTCGTTGGAAGAAAAAAAGAAACAGCCCTTGCAGCGCAAATTGCACTGATTGGTCACATCATAGATGGAACTGCGAATATTCAGACTGGATATCTTTCTGTAACGCTCATGCCATGCCTTATCCAGTAAGGAGCTGACTGTTTTCATAGACACCTATTTATGTACATGTTGATCAACTAAAAAAAATGGGGAATAGGGGCATCCATTATCTCCTCTTTCATGGTGGCGCAATCATCCCGCGGCAGAGGTTATCACCCTTTTCATAACCCACAACCCAGACGGCAAGGTATGTATCAACATAGTCAAGCCATGATTTGAACGTGTCCGGGTCAGTCACATGACGATACAGGCGTGCCGTAACAACGGCGCTGCCGGCTGCATAATGCCTGCATTCTTCACAATCCGTGTCGGGAACACAGCAGGCCACGTCCCGGTCCCAGGATAGATCCGCACGGTATTGCCTGAAAGACCGTCCTAGACCAATATCTGTCGAGGGATTCCTTCTCGGATAAGAGCATCCGTAGAGCTCGTGCAGACCATATTCATGTGTATGTGCTACCACACTGTAGGGGGAAAAAAGTACATATTCCGTATATCGGGAAAGAAGATCCAGCATGACGTTCCGTGTCCGTTCAAGGGAATCCCTGTTATGTCGTAGCGGACCGGCATAGCCGATAGGAGATGAAAAAACATTAAAGGTGACCTTGCAATTATGTGCGGCAATTGTGTCCATCACCTCATAGACTTCATCTATATTATCCCGCGTGAAGGTATATACAAACACACCCCTGGGGTCACCCCTGTAATTGTCGATCTGTTTCGACAGCAGACTCTTTGCCCTTCTTACACGCAGGCTTGTTTTATCATTTCCCCAGACGGAGATATGGATCTTGTAGCCGACTGATTCGGGGATGATTTTGAAACCATTCGTGGCAATACACCCCAAGGGCATTTCCTCGTAGCAGACCTCCAGAAGCTGCGGGACCATGGACGGCTCTGCACCGGCCAGAACTACATAGGTGATTCCCCTCGCCTTTTCCTCTTTCATCAGTGTCCGCCATGCCTCCGGGTCCTCGTTGCCTTGTGCGAACTGCTTTTCCCCTTCGTAATAATAGCACCCGTCGCATCGTATGTTGCAGCGGTTCGTCATATCATAAGTGGATTCCCGGAGGAAAAAAAACTTCCTCACCTTTTCCCAGCGCCGGCGTACTTCAGGCTCGGCCAGCAGCTCGGAAAATTTCCATTTTTTTGTCCGTTTATCACATTGAGGAATTGTTATGATGTCCGTGTTATTCATGAATCTTTCAAGAAGGGGCTCATCTGGTTCATGCTGCCTGTTTCTGCTCTATATATTCGGCTATCATGCGAATGTTTCTGAGTTTCGGATAATCGTCCTCATCGATGGTGATACCGTATTCGTCCTGAAGCACAAGAACTACCGTGGCAAGATCCATACTGTCAACACCAAGTTCATCCACCAGATCAAGATCGGGATCGAATGTTTCCGGCGTAATCTCTTCCAGCTTCAGTTCGAGAATGATAATTTCGGCAATGCGAAATATTAGTGCCTTTTTATTCATACTCATGAGCATCACAATCCCCCCCGCGTAAATAAATAGTCACAGTCATACTTTTTCTTGAACATTATGATTACAGCAAAAACTGGTGATCATCGATTCAACCATGCTTCGTACTTTCCTCCGGCAGCGGCTCAGCCACAATGACACCCGTACATGCCGTTATTCCTTTCACCGCAACATCAAAATGATAGGAAAATCCGCCATCCTGATGGGAGGAAGACAGGGATATTTTCAACAACTCGTCCGGTCTGACCGGTAGCCTGAATCTTACCCCCCTGATACTGGCTATCCTTATCTTTTTCCCCTTTTCGGATTCATGATGCGTGATGGCATCCGTCACCATGGACAAGATGGCAATGCCCGGCAGAATCGGGGCATCCGGAAAATGCCCGGAAAACCAGGGTGATCCGATCTCTGCGCGAGCTTCTGCAAGAATCTCACTGCCTGACGGCTCCTCCTTATACGATATGGTGTGCCAAGCCTCACCCATGATTATTTGCCGTATATTTAATATGTCACATTTATCATTGATCTATCCGCATGTCAAAAATATTCTTAATGTCTCATAGGTTCATGAGTGCTTTGAAATTTTCAATCTAATGCCATTGCGAGGAGCGAAGCGACGTGGCAATATTTTTATTTATCAACATCTTATAAGATTTTCCCCTTCGGTAGAAATGACAAAATAGCAGAATCTCATATTGCGATCATAACCATCATCAATCACTTCTAATCCGCACCATAACCGGTCTTCCCAACAGTTCGGCAAGGGGTATTATTCTTAAACCTCTTTTTTCTAAACCCGATAGGATCAATTCAACTTCATGGAGAAAGTAGCGCGCATCCTTTATATTTTTTGGTTGGACATCATGAAGAAGGATGATGTCGTCCGGTTGCACCTTTCTTAATATTTTATCTGACAATCCCTGAAGATACCTGTTCCCACCGTCAAAAGCCCGACAGTTGAACGTCACGCAGTACAGATTCTGTTGAGAGAGAACATGCGCCAGTCCTGGATTGGTGATACCCACGGGCGGCCTGAAAGCGGCAGGGGATATACCGAAACTGCTCAATACTGTCTGTGTTAATTCGATCTCCCTATACAGTGTCTGATAACCACGCAGCATTAAAAACGGATCATGTCTGTATGAATGATTGCCGATCTCGTGACCATGTTCGAGAATGTCTAAAATGACGTCGCCGTATTTAGCGGCATTTTCCCCAGTAACGAAGAAGACGGCTTTTGCGTCATGCCGTTCCAGCAATTCCAAAAGAGGCCGGGTCGTCATAGGATCGGGTCCGTCATCGAATGTCAGGGATACAACGGATCTTCCCGTATGTCCGCGACTGAGGACGGGCAAAAAGAACCCTCTGGATACAAAGAAAGGGGCCACTAAACAAAGAAAAAGGAAAATATACAGGGGAATGACGGCGAACTGAACATGAAAGAGGACAAGCAAGAACGCAAGGGCGATGGCTACAAAGCCGGTTACAGACGCAGGAGAGACATATCGGACACTTTCTACATCATACTTCATCGGATCAGTCGCTCCCACAGGGGTCCGACATGGCCCCGTGCATATAGCCTCGAAATGTTTTTGAACGTCTGCTGAGACCCGGAACCGATAACCCAGTTGCTCCGACTGCCTGCGTGGTTCTTCATAAGTTCCATAACTGTCTCCCTGTGCAAGGCCGGCGACCAGTAAAACCTCGGTTCAAGTGGATTCCAATTTGGTTCTATCTGCCCTTCTCCGAGGGCCAGATTATACAGGGCAGTGTGAGGATAAATTCTGATCCCGCTGAAAACGAAGAAAGCGGTTTTTTCCAGCCTATCGGCATTGGCCAGGGTTTCCTTGAGGGTGCCTTCATCTTCACCCGGTCCACCCAGCATGAGATAATGAGCCACGTGCAGACCGGCAGCGAGAGCCTCGCTGTGTGAGGAAAAGACATCGTCAATTTGAAAAGGTTTGCCATATGAATCAAGCATTTTATTTGAGAGGGCTTCCGTGCCGAATTCCACGTGCATCAGTCCGGCATCGGCAAGAATGCGATAATAGTCAGGGGGGGGGGATGTGGGGGTAAAAAAACCGCCCCACGGGATGTAAATACCCGCTTTCTTGAGTGCCTTCGCAATTTCCATGCTGTGTCTATAGCTCCCGTTAAACGTTGAATCTGTCATATAAAGATATCTGGCGCCTGCATCCTGGAGCATTCTTGCCGTATCGGAAACTTCCCCCGGAGGTGTGAAACGAAATTTTTTCCCCTCAATATGCGGATAGGTGCAATAGACGCATTTGAAAGGACAGCCTCTTTTCGTCTGCAGATTGAGGATGCCTCCCCTTTTCAGGTAAAAAGATGTATAGGAATGATCAGGGAAAATACCGCGAGGGAATGGCTGTGACCAGGGTTCCGGGAACTTAATAGGACTGTTTCTCGTTATAATGCCGGGAAGACCGGAAACACTTTCATTCCGTTCCAGTGCCTTAAGAAGGTTCTGAAACCTTTCTCCCTCGCCGATGACGCCAAAATCAGCATCAAGCAGTGTAATCAATTCGCCGGGCAGGATGGTAAACCCGCTGCCTCCCAGGACGATCACTCCCTTCGAATGCCGACGGATGATGCTGATCAATTCCCGGATCTCACCTACAAAGGTCTTCACATTGGCATTGTCTACATTATCGATGTTTCTGATTGATAACCCGATGATATCGGGGATGAATTGAGATAGAACCCCGGCGAGGGCACTCCCGTCCCTGAGTTCGTTCATGTCGACCGTTCTCACCTGATGCGGCGGCGATATGGCATTGATCACGTAATCAAGGCCGATCGGGTACGACGGATAAGGCTCGGTTACAGTATTTGTCGATACGAGCAGTATCTTCACTGGAAATCCCCTATCACTTCCCGGCTGAATTTTTCATGACCGATGACTTGTCTGACCGTCTGGAAAGATCCCAGCATTGTACCCATAATCCCCGGCGCCAAGCTGTTCTGACCGGCAAGAAACAAGCCCCCGATAGACGTGCGCCTCAAAGACGCCGTCTTCATCAATTGTCTTGTAGACCGAAGAATCCCGTATGCTGAACCGCCCGGAGAGTTCACCCGGTCTCTGATGGTCAACGGGGTATAGATATCAAGTATCTTCATTCCCTTGAGATGTCCGAATAACTTTGAAGCCTCGTCGATGAAGAAACGGGCCTTATCTTCCTTTGCCTCCGCATAATCCCTGCCGCGCCGTCCTGACGTTGTTCCCTCCCATTTCCGCCATTCATCAATGCCGCTCATTGTAATCATGGATAAGATGTTTGCTCCAGGCTGCCCGCTCTTTCGCACTTGATGGAATATCCCGTGGGACAGGGTGCCGTCTTCCTCCGTCTGGAGCCGGTAGATGTTATAGGATAAGGACTCATGCGCATCAGCATCAATGGCAAGATTGACGGAAAAGACTCCTTTCGTATTTTCAAGTTGTGTGACTCTCTCTGCATAGGCGGGCCGGAGAGCATCACTGGGCAGCATGGCAATAAGGATCACGGGATGAATGGCGGCGATGACGACTTCCGCCTCAAGGACGCGGCCGGACTGCAAAACGACGCCTTTAACCCTTTTCGACTCTACCAGGATTCTTTCGACACCGTCACCGGTAACGACATCACCACCCTGTGATTTGAGACGGGATACAAAGGCATCCGCCATCTGTGAACCGCTGCAGGCCAATCGCCAGGAGGACAGGAGATAGGGGGCAAGGGTCATATGATAATAAACAGCGGGACATTCCCGTAAATCAACTCCGATCAGTGTGGAAGGAACACTTAGGACAGAGAACAAACGGGTGGAACAACCCATGCGCAGGAGATGTTCCCCTATAGATTCAAAATTCTCCGGCGAAAGAAGATTCGTCTCCGGGGACATCAGCATGTCGAGCGAGGACAAGAAGCGGGATATTTGCCTGATATCGCTCATGAGCATTGTAATCTGTCTGTGTTCCAGGGGAAAGGCCCGTCTCAAGTTGTCTTCGAAGGCATCGATGCCTTCGGGAAGATCGAAGGTAAAATCATCGAAAATATAGCGGTCTATGATGCCATTTAAGCCCATGCGCTCGACAGGTATCAACGGGGTGACGCCGAGATAATCCCACAGCCTGCGGAGAGGCTGCCCCTTGTCGAGAGACCCCATGTAATGCACGCCCACAGGACATTCAATGCCGGACCGGACATAGCTCCGCATTAACCCCCCCGGCAGGGGATTTTTTTCCACGACCGTGACCCGGTGGTTAAGTTTCGACAGAATTATACCGGCCGTCAGACCACCGACACCGGAACCGATGATCAGGACGTCTCCATGTACGCATCTTTCCCGCATCATGGCCTTATCTCCACCGCCGTTATGTAATTACCGAATCCCATGACAAGAACACCCTTCCCCTGCAATGACACCGAGCCTTGATGGCAGACGTTCCCGGGTATTTCACCGGCTTTTAGAAACGAGACCGCCAGAATCGCCGCGACGGCCGACGCCGAGGCAAACTCACCGACGAACCTCCGATAATCGATAACGGGATGGGGGTATCCCGTGAGAGACAGGAATTTGCTTAATTGCCCCTCTCCCTTTTCTCTTTGTGCGGCAGGAATCCCCGCCAGTACGGCCCCGAATTCGTCGTTTATCCTTTCCCTTCCACCGAGCGCATTGATTAGTTCCGTGATGCATTTCCCATTGTTTCCGGTATAAGAGAAAAACGAAGGATATATTTGCAGTGGGGATGTAGACGTCACCGGCATGAGGCAGAGAGCGCCGCCTCCGTCTGCCGGGACTCCCGCCTGCGCCACGGAGGCATCAAACAAAGGAGATAATTTTTCGTGATATTCATCCGCGCCGATTACGAGAAGAGGGTCATCGCTATTCCGGGTGAGAAGGCTCGCGCTCAGCAGTGCCTGCTCGAAGGAACAATCGCCGCCTGTCATGGTCACATTCGGCCCGGTGGCTTTTAAGTGGATCGCGACATGACCTGCGGCCGCATTGTGCACGGAGCCGACAAAATCCGTCGGGCTGGTAAACCTCTCATTCGATGCAAAGAGTTTTGTCAAGAAATCATGGGTTTCAGAAAGCCCGCCCCAACCCGTTCCGAAAAAAACCGAGGCCGGTGGTTTCGTCATCGTTGTATCTCCACAGGCAGAAATCGCTAACGATAGGACCATGCGGCAAAGACGTTTCATACGGCGGACGTATTTCTCGGAGAGGAACCTCAGTATTTCGGCAGATGGGACGATTCCTCCGGCTCCTTCACCGCGACTGATGCGTTTCATTGTTTGTCCAGCATCCCCGGCTCCTGTGAAGCAGGAGCTTCCCAATATGGCAAATGCTCTGGGTTTTGCTGCGCAAACCGGGGCCTTGAAATCTTCTCGACCCCCCGGACGGCCGATAACAAGGGCAGCGTTATTTCCGCCGAAACCAAAAGCATTTACAAGAACTGTGTTGATCTTCGCCTCCAAAGGCTCTCTCACCGGAGTCAAACATAAGCCGGGATCGGGATCATGAAAGCCTGTATTCGCGGGTATGATACCCTGGGTAATGCTTAATGTGGAAACAACAGCGCCAATCGCCCCTGCTGCTGCCAGAGAATGCCCGACAGACCCTTTGATGGAAGAGAGCAGCGGCAACGGCTGGTTCCCAAAAAGGGCATGTACCGCCCTTGCCTCGGCAAGATCGTTATCGATCGTACCCGTTCCGTGGAGGTGGACATAATCGACATCGGCAGGTGAAATGCAGGCATCGGTAAGAGCTTCTTTCATGGCATGCAGCGCTCCAACGCCTTCCGGATGAGGCGAAGCGGGATGATAGGCGTCGCAGGATAAGCCGGCCCCGACCAATTCTGCAAGGACATCGTCCGGTGGGATTTCCGCAGCGCGCAGAAGCAGCATTGCGGCACCTTCACCAACGGACATACCGCGTCTCCCTTTGTCGAAAGGATGAGCGCCTGTAGCGTCTACAAGCTGAAGAGAATGAAAACCATAGTAGGTCAACTTGCAGAGCGCATCAACGCCTCCTGCAAGAACCCTTTTCACCCTGCCTGACCGCAGCATTTCAAGAGCGATTTTCAGGGCAGCAGATCCTGATGAACACGCTGTCGAAACAGTGAGGACGGGACCTTTACATCCCACGCGGTGGGCTATATTCTCGGCAATGGACCCGGTGGAGTGATTTCTGTATCTTTCAGGAGCAACGGCGCCTTGTTTTAAAAGTTCCTCTGTTACAGGCATTCCTCCCGTGGTGACGCCAATGACAACCGCATCCGGCGGGCCGCCCTCTTTTTTCATAGCCTCTTCGGCAGCAGCATATGCCAATGCATGGGTCCGGGGGACATCTTCCTTGGAAGAAAATGAGCTAATCTCACCAACGGGAAGCGGTGTCTCAACAGTTGGGAAAAGGTGGAGAGGTTTAATCCCTCGTGTGGCTGTTCTGATGGAGTCGATTGTATCGCATATGCCTTGTCCGAAAGGGCTTATGATCCCCATTGATGAAATAAAAACACGTGTGCCATTCAATTATTTTTCTCCGGCCGGTAATGATGGACATAATCCGCTAAAGCAGCAACGGATGCAAAGACCTTAACGCCGAGCTCTCTGCTGTCAATTTTTACACCGTAATCTTTTTCAAGCATCATGACCAGTTCCAGGACATCGATGGAATCCAGCCCGAGATCGCCTCCTATGAGTTGGGCGTCATCAATAATATCACCCGGAGAAATGGCGATAAGGTTCAGTGTCTCGATGATTTTCACTTTCAGTTCATTTATCAATTCATTCATTTCATTTCCTCATGGCTTGGTCATCGCGCACCGAGGCCGGAACAGTCAATGAGGTAATCGATTAGAATGACATATAAACCAGTTATAACCAATACCGTCGGCTGCTTCGTATATACACGAAGATCACTTCCAACATCAATGGTTTTTCTAATGGCGCCCCAGCAGGCATTAAGAAAGCAAAGGCTCAGATCCCGCGTTTTGCTATCATAATATCGCAAAGGCAAAAAACAAAACTTGAGCCTATTAGGTAGTTATCTCTTCTGCAAGCCCCGCTTTCTGCCATGAATCCTTGTGTCCGAAGTCGTAGTAGTGCCAGTATTGGACCAACGTCGACACAGCTCGCGAAATGAGCCGCGGATTGATTTTCCACGCAGCCTTTAAGATATTCCAGAACATGGCTCGTACGGAAGGAGGCGCCCTAAAAAGAAAATGCCGCATGATTCTTATTACTAAAAAGACTCTATAAATATTTTTCTTCCTGGTAGAATAGAGATCAGAAAAATATTTTACATTCTCGAGCCACCGAATCATGCGCCGTTCAAAATGCTCTGGTTCGTATATTTTTTTGAAAAGATTTTTATGTCCCAGATAAAGCTCCTGCAGAGACCTTTGCTTTGGAATGATATTAGTAGTAAGGTGCCAAAATCCCCTGAAGTCTTCAATTATCCGGTCTTCCTTTTTCATTCTTTCGTATAACACGGTGTTTTTCGGTGCATTGAGAACACTGATCGAGGCTAGGGGACTCGCTGTTTTGCTAAGAAATTCCTCGATTTCCTCAAATACTTCAGGGGGGTCATGATCGAATCCGACTATCATCCCGAGAAGAGGGACAATCCCATAACTCGAGATGCGGGGGATGACTTCGCAAGGATTATAGCGGGCCATCTGCCCTTTGTTGACTTCCTCAAGGCATTCTTTACGGAGTGTTTCGAGCCCGATGAAAATGAAACTGAAGCATGCATCAGCAAGAAGCTTCAGGAGCTCTTCGTCTGCCCCGATCATTAAGGTCGCCTGCGTGCTGAAGGAAAGGGGCCGATCAAGTGTTTTATTCCACTTAATAAGTTCCAGCAAAAGATCAGTGGTGAATTTTTTGTTAACAAAAAAATTATCATCGGAGAAAAATATAGTTTCAGCGCCGTATACATGGGCATTTTTCACCTCGTACATAATTTGATCAATGGGCTTACTCCGATACTTTCTTCCCACAACCCGCACAACATCGCAGAAGTCGCAGTCGTTGGGGCATCCACGGCTCGTCTGCACCGAAAAGGAATTGTAGTTTTTTGCCGTTATGTACGATAGATCGGGTGCAGGGCTGTCTTTCATGTCAATAAATACATCTTGCCTATAGACGGGCTTGGCCTTGCCTGCTGTCCAGTCCCTCAAAAAATGAGGCCAGGTATATTCCGCCTCTCCGATAAAGAGATGGTCTGCAATACTTGTTACTTTGCCGGGATCAATGGTCGCGTAAATGCCGCCCACGGCAACAGGTATGCCGCGCTCTCTAAATTTTGCGCTTATTATTTGCATCCGCTCAAATTGGAGTGTGTAGCCGGTAATCCCAACAAGATCGCATGATATGTTCCAATTGATAGGGGTAACATTTTCATCGCATATAATGTATTCTACATGTATGTCTTTGGGGGTAAGAGCAATTATGGTAAGTAGGGCGATGTTGGGCATAAGGGTTTTATGCTTGCCCACAATGTCAAGAACTCCTTGCATTGCCCAAAAATTTTCGGGATTTTTTGGATTAATAAGGTATATTCTTTTTTTCTTCATGGTGAAATCCCTGCTCGTCAGATGATGATAATGTAGATAAATAAATATTCTAAAAAATTAGTCAAGTTTATTCAACTCAAATCCTCATCCAGTTTTCGTCCGATAAAAGGTTCAAAGTGGAACCATTCAAAGGGACATTTCCGCACCATTTCCTCAAGACGATCGGCATAGAACTGAGCCGCCCTTCTGATGGCTTCCTGTCTGCCCTTCCGGTCTTTTGCATGGACATATTCCGGGGGCAGGATTTGAAAATGATACGCATGTTTTCCCATTCGATACCCAAAAAAAATAAAAAGTGGGGCGCCGGACAGCAGGGCAAATATGAAGGGAGCTTCCGGCAAAAATGCCTCATGCCCAAGGAATCTAACAGGTGTGGAACGCTGGTTTTTACGCCATATCCGGTCACCCGTCAGAGAAACCAAACCGCCCGCTTTCAGAAAGTTTAGACCTTCGATGATGTCGGCAGGGGAGCCTCCATTCTCTTCCGCAACTATAATCTTCACACCGCTCTGAACGAGGCTCTTCTTCTGCGTATGCTCAATCTGATCCTTGTTCTTTTGACCCAGGTAGAGAAGCAGCTTCATTTCCGGATTATTCTGGCCCCGCATCTTAAGCATATGAGCTGCAAGTTCCCAGTTTCCCACATGGGACATAAGAATTATACCGCCCACCTTTCTGTTCACGACATCCTCAAGGAATTCCCATCCCTTATGGGTGATGGTAACATTAGGGTCTTCGAAGATGAGAAACTGGTCCAGGTAGACATTGGCGAAATTGTGATATTGCCTCCATGCGCACCACAGATGGTACAATAGCCCCCTTGACGGAAAGAGCACCTCGTAAAATCGAAGACTCACCGCGACCCTTCCCGGAAAAAGGAAAAAATAACCGGAGGCAACAAACCAGGCCATGAACCGGAGCACCCACAGTCCCATTCGCTTTGAAAGGGCAATTAATACCCGGTAGAAAATGTCCTTCATCCTGCCCTCATTTTATCATGCCCGTACATCCGTTTCCTTCTCCCCAATGTTCACCCTAGCGACAAACCACAATTCTTCATCACCCGGTGCGCTGATCTCCGTCCGCGTAACCTCAAAACCAGCCTCCGCCATAATGGTCGAGATATCCTCCTTCGAACGGAAGTGCGGCTTGCCTTTTTGCAGCCTGATCCTCGTCATTTCGATCCATCGGGTCCAGGGAAAGCGTTTTTCCGAAGGCACCGTCACCCTGATAATTAAAGAACCGTCAGGACGCATCTTTCCGTGAAGACGCAGCAAGGTCAACCTGAATTCGTCATCGGTTAAGAGATGGATCATGTCCAAGAGAAGTGCCGTGTCGGCCATCCTGGGAACATCGGGCACATCGGGAGCTTTTCCTACTTTGATGGCGCCCTGCATCCCCACTACCCGCGATGCGAAACGCACACGCTTGCGATCCGGTTCGATCCCGTAGACCCGTGCATGGGGGAACAATTCAAGAAGCCAGACAGCAGGTACTCCGTAACCTGATCCAACATCAATGATGATTTCCGGCTTCCTGACGAACTCCGCGAGGCGCGGGAACATGGGATCGAGGATGATTTTAAAACGGGCAAAGAGCCTCGGATAGGCCTCCATATGCCGGTAGCGCCCGACTGCACGCTGACGGTGCCTTTTCGACCCCGGCACGATCACTTCATCTGCCAGAGGCAACGGCGTGAATATCCGTTTCAGAATGGGCGGCGTAATCGTCACCGCGCCCAGGAAAGAATAACCAATCCCTAGGGCAAGGCCCAGCCCCGCACTTCTCAGCATGGGATTATCCGAGAGAGCAAGGACGCCAAACCCCAGAAACGTCGTGGCAAAAGAGAGAAAAACAGACTGGCGGATCAAACCATGGGAAGGATTATATTCATCAAGATAACGCTGATGCGAACGCACCAGATAAAGAGCGTAGTCCGTTCCCATCCCGATGACTACGACGGATACCATGAGGGTCGGTATAGTGAGTGTCTGCCCCATTATTTTCAATGTGCCAAGGGTACAGATCAGAGCAAAAATTGTCGGCGCCATTCCAATTAAAGTAAGCTGCCAGTCGAAAAAATAGAAAAACGCCGTCAATATCGTGATAATGCCCACAATAGCTGCCATTTTTATGAAGGCGGACATGAGGGCTGATTCAAACCGTTTCCCGAAAAGGGCCGGATCAAACACCCTCGCCAGTCCCGTTGCCGTGAAGCGTCTATAAAAATCATCTCCCTCGTATAATGGTCCCGGCGTCAGTGCTGCTACTTGTGCCCAAGAAGTACGCTCATTATTTACCGATATACCGAGGAGGCCGGAAAACTTCTCCGGCATGTCTGTTTCCTCCATGTCCCGCTTCTTCAGCAACGAGAAGAATGGATCAAAGGCCATCGGCGAAAAACCCAAAGGCCGCGATGCGTCCTCCATGGCTTTTCGAAGCCCGGCTATTCTATCGGAATTCCAAAAGCCCTGCCACGCCGCAAAATTTTTATGCGCCATTTCCTCGCCCGGGAAAAGCACGGAAGGGACAAATGCCTGGGAAAGCCTTCCGGCCGCAACTTCCTGCGTCAGCATTTCAGCCAGACGGTCGCTTTTCCGCTGCAGATCATGCCTATCGCGTCCCTCCACCATAAGACACAACCGGCTCCCAATGTCGCCCCACGCATCGCGGACAATCTTCTCTGCTTTTAGCGTCTCCTGACTTACTGCGTTCATGTCATTCAGATCGACATGAACTTCCGGCTTGGCGAAAAACAGCATTATAATCCCGAAAGCCAATGCGGCGTACATCTTCCATGCACCATCAGAAGATGCGATTCTGTTGACAATATGCTGTAGTGGCAATAAAGGAGAACGTTTTGCGGGAGGCATAACGGGGAATATCAAGGGGAAAAAAGTATGAACAAAGATATAGGTAAATACTACTCCCAGAGCGGCAAACTGGCCTATTTCCATCAGGGCCGGGAACCCGCTTACGGACAGAAATGCAAAGCTGACGGCAGTCGTCAGCATGGCAAGGAGACCCAAAGACCAGACCTCCTTGGTAGTTTCCAGGCCGCGTGTTTCGTATGGACGGTCAAGAAAAAGAAGATAGGTAATGCCGTAATCAACGGTAAAGGAAATAATCGCCCCGCCAAAACCGACGGCCAGCATGGAAATGGAAGGGCGAAAAAGAGAATACACGAAAATCGCCATCATCGTTCCGGCGAAGGCCGGCAGAAGGGACAAGAGACCGATCAGAGGTCTGGGAAAGCCTACGAAGAGCAGAAGCGCGATGGCGACAGTGGAAAACAGAATTGCCCTTTGAACATTCCTTTTGGCGCTTAGCTCATTATCAAGGGCGGCACGATAGGCGCCGATGGATATCAGGGTGAATCCGTTCTGCCGGCCATATTTCCCATGCAGCTCTTCAGAGATATTATCCAACAGCGCTGTGACATGTCTTGAAAACCTTGTATCCATACCGGAGATTAAAGGATCGGCGATGATCAAGATATGCTTTCCATCCGATGAGACGAGCTGACCTTTATATATCCTGGCGCCTTTTACGGGTGAAAGATACGATAAGCGTGAAAGGACCAAATTTCGCAATGCGAGGGGATCATCGGAGATAAGCCCAGTCTGGCCGATCCCTTCAAGAAGGTGCAGGGAAGAGAAATAATCCCCCATGGTCTGCCGCACCTTTTCGGGCAATAGCAGTGGTATGACGTTCTCTTCAAGCTCCTTTTTATCGAAAAGGACCGGTAGATGATCGATAATATACCGGTTCAGTTCCGGCATCAATTGACTGATGCGACTGAGTCCCACCTCTTTGAAGAGGCCGCTTGCCCGCATTTTAGCTTCAACCAGGTTCGCCCCTTCAATAAGGACATCAATGTCTCCACCGGGATTTACCACATCGACGACAACCCGGTCATGAATCGGATGATGCATGAAGACATAGCGGGCATCGGCTAAAACGGGATCGCTCTGGGGTAGCGAAGCCAGGATATCGGTATCAAATTGGAGACGGTATATCCCTGTTGTGAATAGCCCTATGACAGCTAAGATCACGACGATCACAAGGGACCATCTTAGAAGGTATCTGTGCGCATTCATCACGAAAGGTTATCAAAAGGCGACTTTCTTTGTATAAAAGGCAATATACATAATCTCATGAAAATCAGACGGCTGAAGGTGCCTGTATTCCGGCAGAAATCGACAAAGCCGCGATAATGGGAGACCCTCTCATCTTCGGCTTCATACGTCACTCCGACGGGCATCTCCAGAACAGGTATACCATGCCATTTAGCCCTGACAAGAATTTCAACCTCAAATTGGAAGTGCTGCGCACTCACACCAAGATGCATGGCCTCCGGCAGGGGATAAAGCCTAAATCCGCTTTGCGTGTCACGGATGTCCGGACCTCCTGATGCTCGCACCCAGAAGTTTGAAAACGCCCTGCCGAAACGGCTCGTCCACGGCACATGGCGGTGATTCATTCCTTCTCTGTGTCCGACAACGATGGGTCTTTGGCCGGATGGAACAGCCATGATCAGATTCCAGGCATCTTCGGGATGATGTTGTCCATCGGCATCCATGGTGATGACCCAGTCCGCCAATGGGGCTGCTGCTGTAAAACCGGTCAGAATGGCAGCACCCTTTCCTCTGTTGGTTCCATGACGTATGATGGTGACAGGCGATATGTCCTTTATACGGTCGTAAGTGGAATCCGTCGAGCCGTCATCGATAATAAACAGGGGCAAGTGAAGCTTCAGGGCTTCCCTCACCACCTGCGTAACCTTGCCCTCATGATTATAAACGGGAATCACGACAGCAACGCGGTCTTTGTTCATCAGTCCGCTTTCTCACTCCAAGTGATCATTTCCTGACCGAATCCACAGGGAACTGGATATGTCGCCTCGAATCTTAATTCCTCTCCTTAAACTTTTTCATCGCTGCGGGTATCTTATCCGGCTGTTTCATAAGCATGACCAGGTCATTAAATATTGTGTCTTCATGTAGAAGCTCCAGCGGGAGTTCCACATGGAAGGTGTCGTGTAAAAGGATCTGTAAATTCACAGCCTCCATTGAATCCCAGTCGGGGATTTCGCCCAGTTTTGTCTCCGGGCTGATAGATCCATCCCCGCTTTCAAAAAAATTATCTAAAAGAACTTGTTTCATCGTTTGCCAAATATCATTCATGCCATGTTCCTTACATCAGATACGTATCAGGTTCGCTCCCCAGGACAGCCCGCCACCAAAAGATACTGTCACGACAAGATCGCCTTTCGCAATGACACTCGTGGAAATCGCTTCATCGAGGGCTATCAGAACGGACGCAGCAGCTGTATTGCCGTAGGAAGAGAGGTTCATAAAAAACCGGTCCGCGGATACAGCGAGAATGCCTGCGATTTTGTGAATGATATTCGCATTCGCCTGATGACAGACAAAGCACTTGATGTCGTTTATATCCGCGTCAGCATCCTTGAGGAGCTGAAGGATGATCTCGGAACCCTTGTCCACGGCAAAGTTAAATACATCGATGCCTTTCATCCTGAAAAAAGCCGACCGGGTCTTGGTCATTTTTGCAAAAGGCAGCATCGTCCCCCCTGCGGGAACGCTGATGGTATCGCTGCCCCTTCCGTCTGTCCTCAAACAGGAATGAAGAACTCCTTCGCCAGAGGTGTCGCCTGCTTGAAAGAGCACGGCCCCGGCACCGTCTCCGAAAAAGGGATATGATGAAAAATCCTTTCGATTCATGATTTTGGAATAGACTTCCGAAGCAACCAAAAGGATATTTTCGCAATATCCTGATTTAATGAGGGCATTGGCCATGGCGATGCCGAAGGTGCTTCCCGAACAGACTGAATTGATGTCGAAGGCAAAGGCCTTTTTCGCACCTATAATATGCTGCACTCGCGCCGCTGTCGCGGGCTGCATGCGATCCGGAGAAGAGGTGGCAAGAAGAATCCCTTCCACTCCTTCCGGTGAATAAGCAATCTTGTCAAGACACGCAATCGCCGCTTGCACCGCCAGATCCGAGGTACATTCCTTATCGGATGCCATCCTTCGGAAAAACACACCGGTCTTCTCGCCGATCAGTTGAATCGCCTCCTGTGGAAATTGTTTCAGGTCTTCATTGCTGACGACCGTTTCCGGTAGGTAGCTGCCGGTTGATGCAATAACCGCATTGCGCATTTTATAACTTATCCGCCTCACCCTATAACTTGAACCTTCACCGATAATATATACACTCTCTTACCCACTCCTTCTTGTAAAGGGGTTGATTGAAAATAGATTTTATTTTCATTCCGATCATTTTATGTTTTCTCCCCAATTGATCAGAACCCCAGGGCATGTCTGATTTCATCGGGGATGGTGAACATGATTTCCAACTCCGGTGCCTTTACGGCAACCTGCTCGGTTCTCCCACGGGTACAAACTCTGCCGTCAGCTTTAAGCCTGATTTCAAAATCCACGACGATTTTTGTCTTTCCCTCAACCACGGTGGCCTTGCAGATAAATTCATCGCCGTGCCTCAGGGGATAGATGTGTTTTGTGGTCGTCCTGATGATGGGGAACAGATACTGCGTCCTCAGATAAAACTCATAGAGATCTACGCCGACCTGTGCGAAAAGGGCCACTCTGGCATCCTCAAAGTAAAGAAAATAATTCCCGTGCCATACGATCTGCATTGGGTCAAGATCGTAAAACGGCACCCTATGCACAATCTCGCAGCTAAGATGATGCTTTCCTGTCATGATGATTTACCTTTTTTACCGCGAGAGTATAGGAATATGCCGACGGTGTGTCAAGTGGAAACGGACCAGTGCCGTTTCATTTTTCTGCTATTTTAGGTTTTCATAACGGACATGAAACCCCTGTGCCTTGTATTGAAGTATTCTTATCATAATTCTTTTGACACGCAGGGACATTTTACCTACAGTTGCCCAATGAAGAAGGGTATTTCTATCACAAAACGTATAGCCATTGTCCATCCGCGTGGATTTAACTGGTTTCCCGGGCAGCGTGATATTACAGATGTCGCCAATCGCATGGTCCCTCAGGGGCTGCTTTCAATCGCCTCTTGTCTATTAAACCAGAGACATGACGTTTTTGTATATGACTGTCTTGGTCCGGACATTCCCTTTGACCTCAATGCGCAGGTTAAAGCAATCCTGGATTATAAGCCGCAGATTGTAGGATTTTCGGCCACAACGTCCTCGTTTTTAGATGCTGCGGAGATCGCGCAAAAGATCAAGGAACACTCTCGGGATATTACGACTGTCTGCGGTGGTGTGCATGCTTCTGCACTGGAGGGTAAGCTTCTTAGTGCCTTTCCTGCATTTGACTTTCTTTGCGCTGGCGAGGGCGAGTTGACGATGTCGGAGATTGCCCAGGGCATGGATCCCGCTGAAATCAAAGGTTTGATATGGCGTCAAGGTTCCCATGCAGTCACAAATCAGCCACGCCCCCAGATGGCTGATCTGGACAGTCTTCCTTTTCCCGCTTATGAAAAACTCAAAGGCTTTCCTAGCGATTACCATCTGCCTTTGTTCAGCTATGTCAATACGCCCGGGGCGACCATGATTACGTCACGTGGATGCATGCATCAATGTTCTTACTGTGACCGTTCCGTCTTCAAAAAGGGATTCCGCTATAACTCGGCATCTTACATTTACGAACACATGAAATATCTACGGACAAGATTCAATGTGCAACATATCAATATTTATGATGACCTGTTTACAGCAGACCGTGCGCGGATTATTGAACTCTGCGAGAAACTCGCCCGTCATCCGTTGGGGATAAATTTCAATTGTGCTGTGCGGGTGGGTTACACGGACAACGCATTGCTTAAGATGCTGAAAGATGCGGGCGGCCTCATGGTTTCGCTGGGCATAGAATCAGCAGACCCGCACATATTAGCCAGGCACAAATCGGGGGTTTCACTTGATGATGTATGTGATACCGTAAGGCGTATCCAAGCTGCGGGGCTACGGGCAAAAGGGTTGTTTATGATGGGTTTGCCGGGCGAAACGGAAGAATCTATTCGACGGACTTCTGATTTTATTATATCCTTAGGACTGGACGATATGAATATGTCCAAGTTTACCCCTTTCCCCGGCGCTCCGCTTTGGTCAAAAATCAGGGAAGAAGGGGCATTTAATGAAGATTGGAGGCTGATGAATTGCCTGAATTTTGTTTTTGTCCCAAAAGGAATTGCATCAAAAGAAAAAATGGATCTGCTTTACAATGAGCACGTGAAGCGCTTTTATTCAGATCCCGAGTGGCGTAACAAATTCCGGCGTCGTCTCTGGCAGCATCGTAGAAGTCTGATGTACTTAATTCGTCATTTGCCGTCATTCTGCTCGGCGAAGCGCCAGTTTGAGCCTGGTAAATGAAGTACACATGATGGGTTTACAAATTTGCGAGTCACATATGCGTATTCATAGATGGTTGGTGGCTGCTTTAACAATCTGGGGTTTTTTATTGCCCCAAATCGCTAGTTGCGAGGAAAAGCCTCTATGGGAATTGGGTGCGGGCTTAGCACTTCTGCATCTGCCTGATTACCGTGGTTCAGACGAAAGCAGGTATTACTTACTGCCTTTTCCCTACCTAATCTACCGCGGCGATATTTTAAAAGTTGACAGGGAGCGGATTTCGGGACGCATATTTAAAACTGACAGACTCCTATTAGACATCAGTCTTTACGGCAGTGTGCCTGTTGATAGTTCAAGAAATAGCGCCCGCAGCGGCATGCCGGACCTGGATCCGACTTTTGAAATAGGCCCATCGTTAGAAATTAAGCTTCTGGAAAACAAACAGGATCGTTATAAATTCGGCGTCAACCTGCCTGTGCGTGCCGCTTTTGCGATAAATTCTTCATCGGTGTATCGGGAAGGCTTTGTATTCAGTCCGAGGCTGAATTTCGAAAAAGACGATTTAATTCCCCAGACTGGTTTAAATCTAGGAATTTCAGCTGGGCCGATGTTTGCCACCAGTGATTATCATAGTTATTACTATTCGGTGGATCCGGCTTTTGCCACTCAATCACGTCCTTCTTATTCCGCCAGCAGCGGATATAGCGGTTCCAGGCTAACCGTCGGCTTAAATAAAAGTTATAAACAACTTATCGTTAATACTTTTGTCAGTCTGGATCTCCTCCAGGGCGCGGTTTTTGAGGATTCTCCTTTAGTAAAAACCAAATACTCCGTCATGTGGGGTTTTGCTGTGTCCTGGATTTTTCTCAAATCGGAAAGGTTAGTCTCGACAGATAGATAAAGCGGGTTATTTAATATCTCATTTCCCAAAAATGATTTGACAACATATTGGCCTTTCATTAGATTAAATTGCAATCAAATGCGTGTCAGCCGGAAGGACCTTTCATGTTAAAATTGAAGATACCTCTAATTATTATCTTCATCCTTCTCCTGACCCTTCAGGGCCATTCCGCCGCACCTCTCCTGAGCAGTGGGGTAACACTCCGTTCTGACTCCATGGAACAGGTCCGATCATTCCGGGAGAGGATCAATTCCATCCAGGAAAAAATTACCTCCGCCAGGCTGGAAAAGGAGATCGAGTTATCCCTCATGAGCAAGAAGGAGGAACCATACAAGAAGACCTTACTGGAAGTGGCCACTGCTCATCTATTGGCGCATAGTTTTTGTCTGGAAATGGCAAGAGCACGACCTCGCGTTTGAGAACATTCGCGTGAGTCGGTAGATTTCCGCATTCCAGCAAGAAGAGCCTGCTCATATGATTCGAAAAATCGCCGAACGTCTTGCCAAAACGAAATACATCCGTGATGCAATGGAAGATCAGACGGATATGAAGGATATCTGGAAACGGCCCACACCCAGGATGATCATCGGCCTTTCATTTGTCGGATTCAGTTACATCATTGGATGGCCGGCAGTCATGGCACTGGGCATACTGGCAGTCTATTCACGGGAACCATTAATCATCGTTCTTGGCGGACCGATTACCTATGGTTTTTCCCACCTGCTATTTCTCGCCGGCGCCTGGCTTGCAGGAGCCCAATACGCACGGACATTGATTAAATATGCCACAAAAGTCCTCTTTAGAAAAATTCTCCGCTATGGTACAGAAACACATTCAGTATGATTTATAACAGAATTATGTACGTACCTTTTCTTCTCATGAAAGGACTCAATTTTTTGTGCTGGCCGAGAGGACAACTGTTTTGCGAATGTTAGAACATATAAATATGATCCCCATGGCGTTATTTTTCACTGCGATGAAACCGGAACCAATTCCTATTCATGCCGGTGAAGAAAAAAAATTACCAACCAGAGACAGCCTATAAACGATTTTACATGGAGAGGAGATTCTATGATTATACGAAGAAACTGGTCAGCATTATTAATCATTATAATTTTCTTCACTTCCGGTTGTGCTGCAGCGGTAGTCGGCGGCGCCGCCGTTGGCGCAGGTTCGGGAACATACTTTTACGTCAATGGCGAGCTCAAAACGGATTACTACTATTCTCTTGACAAGGTATG
>Ga0209777_10001614_pt1 | contig 31821 bp, 19 predicted proteins | sample FrelakmetHBP12HB_FD_187147 | JGI IMG/M metagenome (GOLD analysis project Ga0209777, IMG submission 187147) | Freshwater lake sediment microbial communities from the University of Notre Dame, USA, for methane emissions studies -HBP12 HB (SPAdes)... | ecosystem: Environmental > Aquatic >... | reverse complement strand
TCCGGACCGCGACCGACCTTCCAGGCGGCTGCCGGTGAGCGTTTGCGCCGGTCCACTGAAGACCTTGGCGGGCGCTGCAACCTGAGTCAAGTAAATAACCACCTGCCGGCATTGTGTTTCCCCTGTTCGCAGTAAAGAAACCGGATTAGCGCCTCCTTCGCGCCCGGATTTGGCAGAAATATTCCGCATTGTGCTTGATTTCGTGGGGCACAATGGCACACAATGCATGGCGGCGGACATCGGTACGACGGTTCCACTCGGCGAGAACTCGGAAAAGGTAGTTCTAAAGTCCTATTCGTATGGTTTTGCGCTGACCGACTCCGGAGGGATCCTCAGGTGGACGAACACGCGATTTCTGGAGTTAGCGGGAACCGATGAACCACCGCTGGCGGGTCTCGCGCTGCAAGGTTTGCGGTGCTGGGCGGAAGATGCCCGAACGACCCTCGGCCTGGCGCAAGCGATCGTTAGTGGCAGCGAATGGGAGGGCGTGGTGGAGTTACATGATGGAATCGCGCCCAGTTCTGCCCGGCTGCAGCTCATGCCTGTTGGTGAGCCTGGTGAGCCGGCCCGGTTCCTGGTTGTACTCGATCAGACCCAGTGGGCGGTGAGCGGGGGCGCGCAGGCCGTCTCCTTGCCGCAGCCGGAGAAAATGGAATCAATCGTCCGGCTCGCGAGCAGCGTCGCGCACGACCTGAACAATCTCCTTACCGTCATCAACGGCTACAGCGCGATGCTGTTGGCGGGTATGAGCCACGCGCAGAAGCCCCGCGACACTGTCGAGAAGATCCATGCAGCCGGCAAGCGCGCCGCGGAACTCGTCCGCCAGCTTCTGAATGAATACTGAGCGGGCCGCCGGCTGCGGCGTTCAGACCTCCAGCTTCCAGGGACTCCGGTACTCGCGATGCAGGAACGGTCTGGCATCGGGCTGCTGCACAGTCTGGTTCTTGTCGTCCCAGTCCAGGCGAAGCTTCGTTCGGTACGCGACATTGCCGAGCAGACACGCGGCAGACGACCGGAAGCACGTTTCGATATCGCTGTTGGGCCTGCTGCGCGTGCGGACGCATTCCAGGAAATTGCGCCAGTGCAGCGGGTGCGGATCGGTGACACGCGGCATCTCGAGCGGCTCAACGGAGCCGGGCCGCTCGGGCGTGACGCGCAGCACGCTGCGATCCACATAAACCGTGCCGAGCGATCCGTGAAACGTAACGCCCATCAGCCGGCTCTTCGTGGCTTCCGTGTTGTTCGAGCGGTGCTCCCAGGAACCGAGCAAGTTCGGGTATCCGAAACTGACCTGCAGCGTATCGGGCGTCTCCGTGTCGTCCTTGAACCAGAACTTGCCGCCGAGGGCGGTCACTGCGGTGGGCATGGGATCGCCGAATGCCATCTGCATGATGTCGATCATGTGCACGCCGGAATCGGTGAGGATTCCACCCGCGTAGTCCCAGAAGAAGCGGAAATAGGAGTAGGCGTCGGGGTACACGCCAAAGCGGTTCGGGTTGAAAGTGCGCTTCGGCGCGGGACCGAGCCACAGATCCCAATCGAGGCCGGCCGGCGGCGTGGCGTCCGGCGGATTGCCGATGCCCTCCTGGGGCATGTTCGCGTAAATCCACGTGCGGCAAAAACTGACGGTGCCGATCTGGCCGCTGCGGACCAGCTCGCAGGCTTTTTGAAAATGCGCACCCGAGCGCTGCCACGTGCCCGCCTGAACCACGCGGTTGTATTTGCGCGCGGCCTCGACCATCTTGACGCCTTCGTCGATGGCCACGCAGACCGGCTTCTCCACGTAGACATCCTTGCCCGCCTTGCAGGCCTCGACTGTAATGTAGGGGTGCCAATGGTCGGGCGTCGAGATGCAGACGGCGTCGATGGAGCGGTCAGCCAGGATCTCCCGAAAGTCGCGCACTTCTTTCGGCTGCTGCCCGGCGCGCCGCGCGGCGGCCGCAGCGCGCTCGAGATTCGGCTGGTAGACATCGCACACGGCGGCCGCCTGTGCTCCCTGGGCCATGGCGGCGTTCAGGTTTTCCGAGCCCATGACACCGACGCCGACGAAGGCGACGCTGATACGGTCATTGGCTCCCCGCACCCGGCCGGGAAAAAGCGACGTGGTCAGCGCCGCGGTGCCGGCTTTCAAGAACTCTCTTCTTTTCTGGTTCGACTCGCGGTATATCATCGGCTATGCGTTTCCTTTCGCTGATCTTGTTGTCGCTGATCGCGGCGCTTCCGGCGGCGCCGAGCCAGCCCTTTTACGACCGCACACATGACTCCGCGGTATTCGGCGAACCGCGGCACTATCGCATCCTCCTGCCGCCGGAGTACGACGCGAGCAACATCCGTTATCCCGTCATCTACTATTTCCACGGGCACAGCGACCGCTACACCGTGGAGCTTTACGACAAGGGCGCCGACACGATTCCCAAGATGGCGGACTTCGTCGCGCATCACCCCGTGATCGTGGTTTGTGTGGACGGCTACGTCGCCGAAGACTACACGGGCTTCTACGGTGGTGCGCCGTGGAGTATCTTCCCGCTTGGGAAGAAAGACTTCGGCCCTTACTTTCTGGAACTCATCCGCCACATCGACTCGACGTTCCGCACACTTACCGACCGCCGGCACCGGGCCACGTCCGGGCTCAGCATGGGCGGGTTCATGAGTCTCTACCTGAGTGCGCGATATCCCGAGTTCGTCGGCAGCGCTTCCGCATTCAATCCGGGAGCCGAGTTTTACACGGGCGAAGCGGGACGCAGGGTTCTGTGGCGTTCGAAGGACCATGTTGCGGCTCACACGCAGACGATGGTGCGCCTCATTCGCGCGAGCGGCGACTACATCAGCCAGTATCACGAAGAAACCCGGGACGCGTACGCGCGGGCCGAGGATGTGGACTTCGAGTTTCGACAGGACGAGTATCACAGGCACTGGGCGACCTCGATCGGGGAAACATTCGATTTCCACATGCGCGCGTTCTCGAATACCGCGCTGGACAACGTGCCGGAGACGTGGAGCTACCGCAACGCGTACCGCTCGTTCGACGTCCGCGGATATCGCGTACAACTGGACGCAGCAGGCGCGGGGCTCACGTACCTGGACAATGTGCGGCAGGGCTCGCTGCGCATCCTCACCCGCCAGTGGGCGCCGGATGGGCCGCCGATCGGGAACGCCAGAATCGCACTGACGACAGCGCCTTTGTACTCGCCGAATGAGACGTACCGCATCCTCGATTACAGCCTGCAGAGGGGGAAGACGGAGGTGAAGGAGGTCCGCGCGGCGGCGGACGGCAGCCTCTCGCTTAGCGTTGACGGCACGGGCCATCAGATTGGGATTGCGGGTCCGGGCACGGGCGAAGACGCCCCGATTCTGCTGCCGGTCACCGCGGTGGACAAGCTGAGGGTCGCGCCCGGCCAGAGCGTCGCAATCCCGATCAAGGTGTACAACCCGCGAGGCGTGGCGATGCGCGGCGTCACTGCGACGCTGTCGAGCGACTATCCCACGGTGGAGGTGCTTCGAGGGCAGGCTGCGGTCGCTGAGATCGGCCCTGGCGGCGTTGCTGATCTCGCCGGCGCTTTGAAAGCCCGTTTTACGGCGGGCACGGGATACTTCGCATCCGCCAGGCTCAGCCTGAAGCTGGTTTACGACGAGTGGCACGAGGCGAAAGAGAACATCGACATCCTGATCGAACCCGAAAAAGTCAGCGCGCCGGCCGAGTTCGTGATTCTCGATGGCCGCAGTTACACCTTCTCCGTATTCCGGCAGAAAGGCAACCAGGGAGGCGGCGGGCCGGTGGAGCGAAGCGTGACAGAGGGCAAAGGCAACGGCAACGGAATCTTCGAGCCCGGCGAAGAGGCCACCATCTGGGTGAAGCTGCCGCAGGGCATGGACCCGTTCGACAAGGGCAACTGGTACCGCACGAAGATCCGCACGGATTCGCCGTGGGTGCGGGAAGTCCAGGACATCGAGGAGCCAAAGCAGCGGGAGTGGACAGCCGCCATGGAGCGCACGAGCGTCATTCGGCTCTCCGAAAAAACCCCTCCGGGCGCCTCGATTCCGCTGTTGCTCGATAACGAGAGCTGGAGCTTCACGTATACGCCTGACGTGCGATATGGCGCTGAGAAGCTCTACCAGGCCTTCCAACTTCACACGCACCACCTCCACAGGATCGTCTTGAAGGTGGGTAAGCCGGCGCGCGGGAACTGAGGGAGCCCGCCAGGCACAGTCCGGTGTGCGGGCCGGCGCGATGAGGCCGCGCTCATCGACTCGCCTCTTTCGGGCAGCGGAGGATTACTACTTCGTTCGTGACGCCGGCGCCGGCATCGACGGTATACGGATGCCGAAGCGACGCATCGCGAATCGTCTCGACGTGCCTGCGCTCGCGGCCTCCTTCACGCCAGATGTGCGTGATCTCGAGCTTTGAGGACGGCTGCGCTTCGCGCGTGAGGACTGCGATGCGAACGGAATCGAGCGCGAGACCGGCGATGCAGTAGCGAACGAAAACGCGGCGCGTTCCGGCGGGAACAGAGTCCACACGCTCATCGACCTCGGGCCACCTGAGCAGGCGGGAAATCCGTTCGCCATCCAGCCAGCGTGGCTCAGGAGTATACGACCAGAGGCGCCGGTATGGACCTTCCTTCGCCAGGGCCCATTCGAGTTCCCCTAGCGGAGAAGACCTCGGGAGCTGCGCGCTAGTCCGGCGTACCTCGGCCGTGAGTTTGTCGGGCGCCATGCCGCCCGCAAGATCGAGGAACCGGCCGCCGGCTTCGAAGCCGCTGAGCGGCGCCTGATCGGGTGAAGCGATCTCGAACGTCACGGCACCGGGCTCCGTCGTGGACGGGATGAAGAACCCCTGGCCGGCCTCTTCGAACCAGCGCGCGTTGCGGACCTCAGGGCTGCCAGGCAACCGGATGGACAACTCTGTGCGGCGGACCGGCGGGGCAGAGGTATAGAGCAGCCGATTGGCGCCGGACTCGAGTTCGGGAAGCGTGCGCGGATTGAGCTGGAAGCGGGTGGTGATTTTCAGATCGCGAACATCGGCCGCGCCGCGCAACGAGACCCGGAGCAGGTAACCATACAACCCGCTGATGGCCGTTCGCGCGCCGTGCTCCGAGCGGAGGAGCACTTCAGGTTCGGCTCGCCAGATACCGTCGTGGGAACCGGCGAGCGAGCCGCAGGATTCCCACGTCTTCCCGCCATCAGAGGACGTGGCGAGTTCAACACTGTCCGCGGCCGAGCGCAGCGCGGCTCGGAGCGAGAACGCGCCGTCGATGATCACGTACGGGCTGGCTACGGAGACGACCGCCGCGTGCTGCGCATTGAAGGAAAGCTCGGGCTCGTAATCCAGGCGGCCGGTTCCCCACAACCGTTCGTCCTTCTGACTGTGCGGGCCGTCCTCGGTGCGGATCTGGTACTCGGAGATTTCCCGTGGGAACTCGCGCCAGGCCGCGCCGTCGAAAGCATACGGCAAATAGAAGAGGCGAGGCTTCTCGGGCCGGAAATATCGGACCAGGGCCTCGCCCGGCCTGAGACTGAAATCCATGCTGTGGCCGCTCGAATGGCGCCTGAAAGCGTAAAGCCAGTTGTCCTTGTCCGTACTGAAAAGCTCCGCCAGACCTCCGATCTCGCCGGCGCGCACATCGGCCGGGTACCAGGGGTCGTCTACCAGATCGGGGTTCGCCTTCGCAGGCGAGAGCATCTTCGCGAGAATGATCTTCGGGTTTCGCTCGAGGTCGCGCACGGACGCTACGCGGGACTTCGCGGCCGGGCCGTTGCCCACGGTGCTGTAGCCCATCATGTCCGAATCGTAGTAGTGGTACGCGCCATCATAGAAGACTTCCGTCACGGTGTGACCCGTCAGGAACCACACGCGGGCGTCTTCGAAGCCGGCGGCTTTCCATACGGCCTCGAGCAGGGGGGCAATCTGGTAACAGAGTCCGAAGCCGTAGCTGTTCACGAGCTTGACCGGGTCAAGCACCTCGCCCGTAGGCTCTTCATAAGCCCAGCCCGCAATGTGGTACCAGAAGCCCGGCTTCACGAACCGGCCATCGGTCAGGAAGAAGCGCCAGATGGCCTCGGCTTTCTCGCGCGGCGTCTTCGCTCCTGCGCGCTGGCAAACACCGGAGGCGAGCGCACGGACTGTGCGGGTGTCAATCTGGCCCTCCTTCCTCACATAGGGCGAATAGACCTGGCCGTGGACGGTGCTGATCGAAAGACACGCGAGGACGACGATAATCAGCACCGCTCGCTGACGCGCGTGGCTCAGAAGCGCGTGCGCGTGTTGAGGCTTCAGAAACAAGGTGGACAGCGTCGTCTCAGTGCTCCTTCTCCTCTTTGCCCCCGATGTAGCCGAGGGTACGGAGGCGGTCGATTGTGGCGCGGTCGAGTGTTGTGGAGCCGCCCGGGCCGATTCTGGCCTTGACCGAGTCCTCGCGCTCCATCCACGCCAGAATTTCGGACTTCATACGGCCGGCGATGTCGGCGCGCTGCGCCGCCACGTCGTTCCGGTCGGCTCGGTCAGTGCGCCGGTCGTAGAGCTCGATCTCTTTCATGCCGGCCTGCCGGGAACGGGTGCGATAAATCAGCTTCCAGTTCGGCTCGATCCGCGCTATCGTGTCCGTGCGGTTTTCCGGCACCGCGCCGTCGGGCTTTGCGGTCGGCAGCGCGAGTTTTGTGGACATCGCCGGCGCCGGCGGCAGCGCGCCGCCCCGCAGCAGCGGAACCAGGCTCCGTCCCTCGAGGCCCGCGGGCGGGTCGAGACCGGCCAGTTCCAGCACGGTCGGCATGATGTCAATCAGTTGCACCGGCTCGGCGACACGCCGTGGCTTCGGGATCAATTTCGGACTCCAGATCATTAGCACTGCGTGAATCAGTTCGCTGTACAACGAGTGCCCGTGCGCGCCCAGACCATGCTCCCAGAACTCTTCCCCGTGATCGGAGGCAATAACGGCCAGCGTATTTTCGAGCACGCCGGTGTCCTTGAGCTTGCCGAAGAGCGCCGCGATGCTGTGGTCGTTATGCGCGATCTCGCCGTCGTAGCGGTCGATGGCGCGCCGGATGAACGCGTCAGGGTCGATGCCCCTGGCGCGAATCTCCTCACGAGTCACAGTAGCTCCGCCGCCGTAACCATGCATGTCCCGCAGCTTGACGAAGTCCCGGTTGAACTGCTCTGTCTCGGCGGGGTTGGCGTACATCTCCTCAAAGCCCTTCGGCGGCTGGTACGGCGCGTGCGGGTCCGTGGCCAGGATGAAGAGGAAGAACGGTTCGCTGCTGTGCTGATCGATCCAGGGCAAAATCGTCCGGTTGATAGCCGCTGAATCGGTCCCGCGGTCCACGTTAGGGGCCAAGTGCCGCTGCACCGCGGAGACCTCCATTGAATAGTCGAATCCTCGTTCGAGGCCGCTGGCGCGGCCTGCGAACGGGTTGGCCACGATGCTCGCGGTAACATATCCCGCCTGGCGCATCCTCTCGGCCAGCGTCACTGCGCCGCGCGGGATCGTGTCCGCCTCGCGCGCGAGACTGTGGGTGTAGGCCTGGAGCGAGGTCATGATGGACGGAACAGACGCCTTGGTCCACGAAGCCTGGGCGACCGCGTCGTCGAAGACGACCGCCGAGGCCCCGAGCTTCTTGAGGAATGGCGTCGTGCCGCGAGAATAGCCGTACAGGCTCGTGTGGTCCGGCCGCAACGTGCATACGACGTAGAGCAGGACGTTGGGCCGGCTGTGCGGTGCGCCGCCGAGCAGCAGTGGATTAGTCCAGAACCCGACGGCGCCCACCGTAGCTGACTCAGATCGGAACTCGATGCGCGTGGTCGTGCCTGCAAAGCCCGACATGTCAGCCTCGCCGTCCGCCCAGGCCTCTGGGTCGCTGAGAGTCTTCGAGAAGACCTCTGTCTTCGAGGGGCCGGCCAGAATGCGGAACGTCACCGGTTGCTTTCCGGAAACGCCCAAGCCGAAATGCAGCACACCGCGGACGGGAACCCGGACTTCGTATGCGAGGGAGGCCGGCGCGCGAACGAAAATCGTATTCCGGTACTCGTCACGCTTGGCGATTGAAGCACGGCCGGCCGGGCCCGCCAGCGACTGTTTGCGAGGCTCGAGCTCGATGAAATCGATCGCTACCGTGGCGAACAGGTCATCGGTAGGCATGATTGCCAACGGCCTGACGAGCCCCGCGCCGCCGGGCGGAAGCTCGAACCGGTAGACTTTCCATTCCATCGGCGGCGCGAGCTTCTGCCGTAACTCGGTTCGGCCGAACTTGATTTTGATTTCGTTGCCGCCCTCGGTAATCATGCGAATCAGAACGGCCTGGTAGCGGTCTGCGTCCACCGGGGTGCTGCCGGGAGAGACGATCACCGGCGTGCTCCCCTGCCCCTGCAGTACCAATTGACTCGGCTTGGTGCCCATGCGGCCCCGTGCAAGACGCCAGGTTACTTTCGGATCATCGAAGTGCCATAAGACCCGCTCGGCGTCCTGCACCGAGGAACTGCCTGAACCGGCCGTCACGGTCGCAGAGTCGAGGTGGTCGTCGAACCGATATGGCGCCGCCTGTTGCAGCGCGGGCGTTGCCCTTGGCGGGGATGTGGTGCGGCAAGCTTGGCTGGCAAGAAGCGCTGCGGTCAACACCGGCAGGCAAAGCCGGCTTCGAAAGGATTGCAGACGGAAAAAAACCACGATTCACTGATGGTAACAAGAGAGGGCGGCCCGGCTGTGCCGGACCGCCCATTGTCAGCCCGCTCAGAACTCCACGCGACCTGAGAATTGAATGATGCGCGGGTCGTTTGACTGCACGCTGAGGTCAAGCAAACCCGTGGTTGTATTCGGGTTCACGCTGTTCGGGTGATTGAACACGTTGAAGAAGTCGCCCGTAAAGCGCAGCTTCATGCGCTCCGTGATGGGGAACGTCTTATAGATTGACATGTCTTCGTTCCAGGAGCCTGGCCCCTGGAAGAAGTTGCGCGCGTTCCAGTTCATGTTGTCGGTGATGCTGGTGTTGACCGTAGTCCCGTTCGCGAGCACCTGCGGGATCCTGTTGTCGAAGTTCGCCCCCACCGGCCGGTAGACGCGCTGTGACTTGTCAACCGGAACCAACTGCTGGAGCAGCGTGACATCGCCGCTCTTGGCCTGGGTCGGATCGAACCAGCCGCGGAAATAGAGCTGCTGGTGTTTGCCGAAAATGTACACCGTCGGCCGGTCACCCTTGCTGATGGTCGGGTCACCGAACAGATAGTTGCCGGCGTTCACGCCCATCCAGAATCCGCTCCGACGGTCGCCGATGAAGGCCAACGACCAGCCGCCGATGACCTGGTTCACCAGGCCGGATACATCGTGGCCGAAGTGCTTGCCTTTGCCGAACGGCAGATCATAAACGCCGTTCCAGCGGAGGTGCTGCGGAGGGACGTCGCCCGAGTTGGTGTAACCGAGCCGGAGGCGCTGGGAATCGGTGAGAGTCGGATTCCCCAGGATGTCGAAGTTCTGCGGCACCAGGAAGGCGTAGCCGGAGCCGACCGCGTTCGCGTTCCCGTTTCCGTCCGTGGAGCCGCCTGCATCGGTCGTGCTCATGGCGTGCGCCCAGGTGTAGAAGGCCTGGAACGTCAGTCCCTTGGAGGTCCGGTGCTCGAACTCCGCCTGGAAGGAGCTGCTGTTCGCGTAGCCATCGTGCCTCACCGATTGGAAGTTCCAGTTCGGATTCAGACGCCGGTCGTCCGCGTTCGTGCTCCCGACCAACCCGGTCGAGGCGCGGTAGTTATACATCGATATCGGATCGTTGTAGGCCCAGCGCTGCTCGAGGTTGGTGCCTCTGGTGCCCACATAGTTGAGGCGCACCACATCGCTTTTCCCGAATTGCCGCTCGACGACGAAGGTCCACTGCTGCATCCGGTCGTCATTCCAGTGGTTCGGGTCCAACGGCAGGAACTGCTGCGATCCCGTAGGCGCCGCGGTCGCCGTTACCGTCGCCACGCCAACCCAGTCGTTGGCGCCTGGGGCGTTGCTCACCGCATACATCTGATTGGTGTTCTGGTGCGAGCCGACGGCGTTTTCGAACCGGAGATTGAGCGGCGGGTTTACGCGCGAGGCCTGGAGAATCTGCGACAGCGGCATGGGCCAGTAATACATGCCGTACGAAGCCCGCAGAACGAACTTGCCGAGTTGGTACGCTGCGCCCAGGCGCGGGCCGAAGTCGCGGTTGACAGAGGGCATCAGCGCGCCTGGGAAACCGGCCTGGTCGGCCGTCGTCCAGGTGACGCCGCGCGCGGCCCACGAGCTCAGCACGGAAGGCGGGAGTCCGGGTATCGACTCCAGCGTCGTGCTGTGCGGAGTGATCACGTGCATGCCAGTGGCACTAAGCGCCTCGGGATCGAAGTTCACCAGGCGGTTGTATTTCTCCTTGTAGGGATCCCAGTTGTCATAGCGCAAACCGTAGTTAACCGTTAGGCGAGGTGTCACTCTCCAGGAATCCTGGAGATAGAAACCGAGCTCCCTCTGCTGGAAGTAAAAGTATCCGCGGTTGTACTGGTTGCTGAGGTAAGTCACAAGCCCGAGCTCCATCGTCCCAAAGCCCAATCCCGTGAACGGGACCTCGGCTTGGCTGGTCGGATCGTAGAGTCCCGTCCAGGAGTTGTTGAAGCCGTGGGAACCTTGGGCCTGCTGCATTTCGCGGACGTTATTGTATTCTTGGCGCCCGCGGAAACCGGCCTGAACCGTGTGCTTGCCTTTCACCCAGGTGACGTTGTCTGCGAGCTGAAAGTGCGTAAGCTTCTGGTCTTTCGGGTTGTCCGCGTCCCAGCCTCCGTAGTACATGAACTGCGAGTCGACCGGGCCGCAGAACGCGTAACCGGCAATTCCGTCGCAGAGGTAGATCGTCGGCCACCCTTTGGCGCCGAAAGGATTCGGCAGCCCCAGCTTGGTGCCCCAGTCGGTGAAGTCCGCCAGGACACCGTGGTGATTCGGCGATCGGTTGACCGAGGCTTCAAATTCGTTCATCAGGGTCGGCCGGAAGACATGGTTCTCGCGCGCAACCACCGAAGTAAGTCCCAGCGCGTCGAGCCTGCTGCCGCCGCAATCGCTACAACCTGGCGGCGGGTACCCATAACGTCCTCCGTATTGCGAGTGCGTCTGAGCCGACCGTGAGTACCGCACGGAGAGGTTGTCTTTTGAGCTGATAACCTGGTCGAACTTGAAGGTCTGCGTGTTGAAGTCATAGGTGTTCGGATAGTAGACCTTGAAGTTGATGTCAGTCCAGGGATTGACGCCTTGGATGGTGGCAGCCGGTGTGATGCTTTTCATCGTCGCCGTTATGGGGGCGACCCGGGCGGTTGGGATCGTGTTGTCGGGGAATGGTGTGCGCGTTCCGTCAGCCTTGGTAGTGAGCGGGTCGTACATCGTCCAGGGATTCCCGGCCGTATCGATTGCGCCAGAGAAGTTGCCGCTCCACATCGCGTCGTCCGGCATTGTGGCTTGCGCGTAGACCTGCTGGCGCTGCTTCATGCCTTCGTAAGAGAACAGCCAGAACATCTTGTTTTTGATGATCGGACCGCTCACGGTGCCGCCGTACTCGTTGCGGATGTACTTCGGGGGAACGGAGTAGAAGTCAGACCTCTGGCGGGCCCTCATACCGCCGTAATTGTTACGGGCCGTTTCGAAGGCGCTGCCGTGGAATGCATTCGTGCCGCTTTTGCTCACGAGTGAGACGGTAGCCGGCCGGGAGGACGCCGCGTCGGAACCGGCGGTTTCGAAGCGGAACTCCTGAACGATATCGAGGCCCGGCTGGACCTGGGCCATACCGCCCGTGAAACGGTCCACCAGGGAGATACCGTCGAGCATCATGTCGGTAGACCCCACCTTCATACCGTTGGTGTGGGGCGCTCCGCCTCCTTCAACGCCGGGGGTCAGGTTGAACAGGTTCGTGATCTGCCGGCCGTTCAGCGGCAGTTCGTGGATGCGCAGCGCATCCTTGACGTCGGAGATCGTGCCCTTTTCCGTTTCGACCATCGGCGCCGCGTCAGTCACCTCGACCGTGTTTGCGAGAGTTCCGACCTCAAGCGCAGGTTCGATCACCGCCGTCTGGCCGGCCACCAGTTCCAGCGTGCCGGACCACTTCTTGAAGTGCTCCATTTCGACGGTCAGGGTATACCGCCCGGGCTGGAGGCCTGCAAAGTAGAACACGCCTACTTCGGTAGTCTGGACGGTCTGCGACACGCCGGTTTCAATGTTGGTCAATGTGGTCTTCGCGTGCGCGACCACCGCCTGGCTTTGGTCAGCGACGGTACCGCGGACGACTCCAAGACCGGTTTGGGCGGCGAGCGGAAGCACGCAGGCGCCTGAAATCATGAGGAGAACGAGAAGTTTTCTGGCGGCAGGCCAGAAAGCAGCGTGAGAAGTGAGCATTGCCGGGACCTCCGCACATCCTGTTCTGTGAATTGAGGGATCTGCGCCGCGTTTGTAACAGCCTGCAAGTAAGTCAGCACGATACAGACCGACGGCGCACATGTCGAGAAACCTCGTGGATTAAGAGTATCCGCACTTTTTTTCGGTGTCAAGCCCGAATTCTGCTTGAATCCCGTTGCAGGCTCGCTTTAAGCTGATAGGGGCTTCCTTGCTCCAGGTAAGGAAAGCCCCTCGAAGCCATGGAGCGCGTGTACCAGCACCGCAGGGTACTCCGGGTCAATCAGGTGCGCGAAGCGAACCGGGCAGCCGTGTTGCGCCTCCTGCGCCGCCACCGGCAACTGTCGCGCGCCGAGTTAGCGCGGCGCACGAGCCTCTCCGAAGCCGCCATCTCTCGCATCATCGCGGGCCTTATGGAGCAGGACTTGTTGGTGGCAGTCGGGAGCGGCCCGGGGACGGGCGGCCGCCCCGGACTGCAGCTTGCACTGAACGAGAAGCGTTTCTGCGCCATCGGAATCGACATCCTCTACTGGGAGACGCGAATCGCGCTGGGCACGGCAACGGGCCGCACGCTCAAGACAGACCGGTTCCGAACACCGTCCGCACCGCTCGAGACGCTGCAGAGGACGGCCGAGGGCCTCGAGCGCATGACGGCCCGGCTGGACGAGCCTCCGGCGGGAGTCGGGGTGAGCACACGCGGGCTGGTTGACAGTCGGCGGGGCGTCGTCGAGCTCGGAGCCCACCCGGACTGGGTCCACGTCGAAGTCAAAGACTACCTGGCGCGTCACACGAGCCTTCCTCTATTCGTGGAAAACAATGTGAGGGCCGCCGCTCTGGCGGAGTACGTCTACGGCAGCGCGGACGTGCAGGGCGCGCACTGCCTGCTGTTCGTGATGGTCGGCGAGGGCGTGGGCATGGCCATCGTGCTGGACGGCAAGGTGTACGAGGGCCCCCGGATGGCGGCCGGCGAAATCGGCCAGATGGTGATCGCGGATCGCGGCGGCCCGGAGCGCCACGACCGCCCGGGCTGTCTGGAAATGCTCGCGTCGGACATGGCAACCTGCGAGCGGTACAGCGCGCTCTCGGGGAGCAAGATCGTCACCGCGACGAACTGTTCGCAGCAGATGCGGCAGATTTGTCACCTCGCCATGGAGGGCGACAGGGCCGCGCGTGACGCGCTCGGCGAAACCGCGAGGTACCTGGGCGTCGGCATCGCCAACACCGTGTGGGCGCTGGATGCGGAAGCGGTGGTGATCGACGGAACCCTGACCGAGGCGTGGCCGCTGGTTGTGGCGGGCATTCGCGACCAGTTCCCCGAGGGCCCCGAGTTCCTCAACTTCCGGAACCTCGTGCTGCGGCCGTCTTCCCTCGGAGGTGAGGCCTCCCTGATGGGAGCGATGACGCTGCCCTTTGCTCCTTTGTTCTCTTCGGAGGGCGCATTCGCGTGAGTAGAAGGCGGGGAGGAGCTGATGGCTGAAGGCGCACCGGATGAGCTGCTGCGACAACTCGGTTACAAGCCCCGCCTGAAGCGCGTCCTGTCACGCGGCGACCTGATTCTCTACGGCCTCGTGCTGCTTGGCCCGACGGCGCCGTATCCGGTGTACGGCATCGTGCAGCAGGAGTCACACGGTCACGTCGCGCTGGCCTATCTCGTGGCCATGGTCGCAATGCTGTTTACCGCCGCGAGTTATGGCAAGATGTCGGGAGCGTTCCCGGCGGCCGGATCCACGTACACCTACGCGCAGCGCGCGCTCAATGAACACGTGGGCTTCCTGGCGGGCTGGGCCATGATGCTGGATTACTTTCTGATCCCGCTGCTCAGCGTCATCTACGCTGCGCTCACCGCCGAGCGCATCCTCCCGGCCGTTCCGTACGCGGTGTGGGCGATCCTGTTCACCGCGCTGATCACGTGGATCAATATTCTCGGGATCCGCGTCACTGCGCGCGCGAGCGAAGTGATGATGGTCATCATGTGCGTGGTTGCGGCGGCGTTCATGGTGGTAGCGGTCCGGTGGGTCGTGGTTTCGCACGGCGCCGGCGCGCTACTCTCGCGCGAGGCGCTGTACCGGCCGGAAACATTTTCCGTGTCGCCGCTGATGCTCGGAGCGGCGATCGCGGCGCTCTCCTACATCGGTTTCGACGCGATCTCCACGCTGGCGGAGGACACCCTCCGCCCGGAACGCGATATCGCGGTAGCCACCGTGCTCGCCTGCGTGATCCAGACCCTCATCTGTTTCGTGACTGTCTACCTGGCCACGCTGGTCGCCCCCGCCTGGCAGCACTTCAAGAATGTGGAGACGGTCATCCTGGATATCGGCCGGCAGATCGGCGGCGCGTGGATGTTCAGCGCGATCACGTTCGTGGTGCTCGTCGCCGGGCTTGCCAGCGCGCTGACCGGGCAGGCAGGGGCCTCGCGACTCCTGTTCGGCATGGGCCGCGACGGCGTCATTTCGAGAAGAATTTTCGCCCATGTCGATGCCCGGCATGCGACGCCGACCCGGAGCATCTACCTGATGGGCGCCGTCTCGCTGGTGTGTGCGCTGGTGATGAACTTCCAGATGGCCGTGGAGCTCGTCAATTTCGGTGCTTTTGCCGGCTTCATCCTGGTGAACCTGAGCGTGATCCGGCATTTCTACATTCGGCTTGGACGCCGCAGAGGCGTTGATTTTTTCCTCCATCTCGTGTTTCCGCTGCTCGGGATCGCCGTGTGCGGGTACATCTGGATGAGCCTGACGTTCAAGGCCAAGCTGGTGGGTTTCGCTTGGATGGGTTTGGGCGTAGTCTACCTGGCAATCATTACGCGCGGGTTCCGGGACGCGCCGAAGTCGTTGGCCAGTTTGAATGAGAGTGGAGCTTAGAGACCGGCGCTTTGCCGGGACCTTCACTTTGCGGAGAAGACTAATGATGGCGTGTGAGAGTGCTCTTGAACAGAAACTCGTTACCTATGTCGACGAGCACAGAGACCGTCTCATCGGGATCGTTCGCGACCTGGTGCACATTCCTTCCGAGAACATGCCACCCGCTGGCTCGGAGCGATCCTGCCAGGAGTACGCCGCCCGGCAACTGCGGGACGCCGGCTGGGAGCCGGTGCTCTACGAGCTTGACCAGGTGCCGGGGTTATTGGAGCACCCTCTTTTCTGGAAGGGACGCGACTATCGCGGGCGGCCCAACCTCGGCGCACGGCGCCCCGGCTCGGGCGGCGGGCGCTCTCTCGTGCTGTCCGGGCACATCGACACGGTTCCGTGCGGATCCGAGCCCTGGACGCGGGATCCGTTCGGCGGAGAAGTTGACGGCAATCGTCTCTACGGCCGTGGTTCGAACGACATGAAGGGCGGCGTCGGAACGAACCTGTTCATCGCGGAGGCAGTCAGCCGCCTGGGGCTTCGCCTGAAGGGCGACCTGGTGTACGAAAGCGTGGTGGACGAGGAGTTCGGCGGCGTGAACGGAACGCTGGCCGGGCGGGTCATGGGCTTCAACGCTGACGCGGCGGTGATCTCCGAGCCTTCCTTCCTGCGAATCTGTCCGGCGCAGCGGGGCGGCCGGACCGCGCACATCACGTTCTCCGCAAAGGCCGCCCTGCTTTCCGAGACCGCCGCGCCGGCCAGCGTTATCGATCAGGTGACGCATTTCCTGGTTGAGGTCCGGCGCTTTGCGGAGCAGCGGCGGAAGAACGCCCAGCCGCACGAGATGTACACGGGCCCCGATCCCGTGCCCGTCCTCATCACGAAACTCTTCACCTCACCCTGGGGCACGCAGGAGCCCATCACTATACCCGAGGTCTGCCGGGTGGAGATGTACTGGCAACTCACGCCGGGCGAGAAACAGGAAGATGTCGAGCGGGAATTCTTCGAGTGGCTGAACGGCGTCGTCGCCGGAGCGCCGCAGTTGTTCTCCGTGAAGCCTCAGGTGGAGTTCCCCATCCGCTGGCTGCCGGGTTCGTCAATTCTGCGTTCCGAACCTCTGGTGGCCGAGCTGGCGGCCGCTGCGAAGAGCGTGCTCGGGCAGGAGCCTCCGATCCACGGCATCGAGGGGCCGTGCGACATGTACATCTTCCACCAGGCTTTTGGCATTCCCGCCGTGTTGTGGGGCGCGCGCGGCGCGAACACGCACGGCGCCGACGAGTACGTCGAAGTGGACAGTCTGATCGCGGCGGCGAAGGCCCTGCTGGTGTTTGTCTGCCGCTGGTGCGGCGTTGCCGCGTGAGGTGTGCTATGACTGCGTGGTCGCGAGGGTTTCTCGGAGCGCTGGTCTCGCGCGGGTATTGCCTGGCCGGCAGCATCGTACTGCCATCGGCCGCTCTCAAGAGAGATGGGGTAGTTACGACCGTGTACCGCATGGGCGGAGAAGCGACCGGTAAGGGAGAGCTGGCCGTCAAGTGGACGGTGCGCGTGAAAGACCTCATCAGCGGGCAGAAGTTCGACTGTGTCATCGAGGTGATCTGATGCGTACGAAATGCGGGGTGGTCTGGACTCTGATCGCGATGCCCTTGCTGCTCTCGGCGCCAATGCCGGCAGCCGCCACAACGTCGCTGTTTGCCCGTGGCTATACCGTGCTGCCGCAGCCGCAGACGGTGGAGTTGCGCGGTGAGGATTTCACCTTCGGCGCGCAGTTCCGGATCGAACGCGGGCCGGGTATCGCCGAGGATGATGTTGCAGTGGCGACGCTCCGGGAAGAATTGCGAGAGCGCTTCGGCCTGCAGCCGTCCTCGGGCGGCTCGGTCATCCGTCTTGCGATCGAGCCCGGCGCAGTCGCCGTCGGCCAGGCCGCCGATCGCGACCGCGATGTCCTCGCGCGCGAAGCATACCGCATTGACCTGGCATCCGGAGACATCCGCATTACAGCGAACGCCGGCCCCGGCCTGTTCTACGGCGCTGAGACACTCGTGCAGTTGTTGCAGCGCCGCAAAGGGGCGTTGCTGCTGCCCGAGGGCCGAATCGTGGATTGGCCCGACCTGCAATATCGCGCTTTGTACTGGGACGATGCCCACCATCTGGAACGTCTCCCGGAACTGAAACGCGCGATCCGCCAGGCCTCGTTCTTCAAGTTCAACGCATTCTCCATCAAGCTGGAGGGACATTTCCAATACAAAAGCGCGCCGGCGATTGTGGAACCGTACGCACTCTCGCCCGCGGAGTTGCAGGAGCTCACCGATTACGGCCTCCGCTACAACGTTCAAGTGGTTCCGTTCCTCGACGGCCCCGCGCACATCGCTTTCATCCTGAAGCATCCCGAATACGCCAAGTTACGGGAGTATCCGCAGAGCAACTACGAGTTGTGCGTGACCAATCCGGACTCGTACAAGCTACTCACGGGAATGTACCAGGACCTTCTCGAAGCCAACCGGGGGGTGAAGTACTTCTATTTGTCCACCGACGAGCCGTACTACGTCGGGTTGGCGGACAATGCGCAGTGCCAGGAGGCACGGCGCGCCAAGGAACTGGGAAGCGTCGGCAAGCTTCTCGCCGAGTTCCTCGACAAGGCCGCGGGCTATCTTCACGAGCGCGGGCGCACGGTGATCTTCTGGGGCGAGTACCCGCTGAAGCCCGGGGACATTGCCTCGCTGCCGTCGTATCTCGTCAACGGCGAGGTTTACGGTCCCGCCTTCGACCCGGTGTTCAAGGCGCACGGCATCCGCTCGATGATCTACTCATCGTCGCAGGGGGAAGAGAGGCTCTTCCCGCAGTACTATGTGCTGCCGCGGCCCCGTTGGTTGCATCCGGGACAATTGCCCGAGCAGCGGGTGCCGGGTCTGTACGAACTCATCTCATTCACGCAGGCCAGAAAGAACGCCGATCTGATGGGAATGGTGAACGCCGCGTGGGCCGACGCCGGCCTTCACCCCGAAACATTCTGGCTCGGCTATGCGGCAGCGGCTGCGTATTCATGGCATCCCGGTTCGCCCGGTCCCGAAGAAACGGCCGGCACTTTCTTCCCGCTGTACTACGGCCCTGAAATTCAGAACATGGCGCGCGTATACCAGCTCATGAGCATGCAGGCTCAGGTCTGGAGCGATAGCTGGGAGACGATACCCTCCGTTTGGCGGAAGGGGATCTTTGGCTACAGCGCGGGCATTTACGATAAGCCGAAGCCCGAACACGACCAGACGATCTCCCTGCCCCCGGTGCCTTCCGCGCAGAACCTTGCGGCCCCGGATTCCTGGACCGCGGCGAACGCAAAACGCCTTGATGCTGTATCCGTGGCGCTGGCGGAGAACGACGAGCTCCTTGCCGCGCTCCACTCCGACTTGCGGCGGGCCGAGCGCAATAAGTACAACCTGGAGGTGTTCATTTCTGTCGCTCAGCTCTGCCGGCAGAACCTGAACATGATCCGCGGCCTGAGTGAGATTTCGAGCGTGCTCAAATCGGCGCGCGAAGAGACAGACGCGACAGAGTCCCTGCTGCAGTTCGACCGCGCGCTCGAAATCGCCCAAGGCATCAAGCGCGAGCGCAACCGGGTCCTGCGCGATACCGTGGACACCTGGTACAAGAGCTGGCATCCGCGTGTCGCCGAAGCGAACGGGCGGCGGTTCCTGCACGAACTGGATGATGTGAAGGACCACGTGCCGGACCGTACGGTCGATATGACTTACCTGATCTACCGCCAGCTCAATCTGCCGTTCGGCGAGTGGTCCGACAAAGTGCTGGCAGTCAGAAACGACTACGCGCGCCGGCACAACCTGCCGGTCCTGAAAGAGCGCCTCGATTGGAAGGATACGGGCCTGTAGCCGGCGCGTTCTTTTATACTGTGGGCTAGGCTTCCTGGCCTGTCACTGGAATTTCTACATTTGGAGGCCCATTCAGGATCTGGTCGGCTTTGTATCAGGGCATGGCTTCAGCCGTGCCGCACCGGTACGGAAAGTGATCGGGCTTTAGCCCCCGGCGAAGAGAGGGACAGCAGGGGCTGAAGCCCGGTGATTGGCCGGGCTTTGCGGCACGGCTGAAGCCATGCCCTGATACAAGGCGGGAATGGTGCGCGAGCGCGAGGGGCTCCGGACCCGAATCACGGCATGCTGAAATGAATGGATTTACAGACGGGCCTCCTGGCCTGTGATCTCTTCAGAGCGCCGTGTAACGCTTTATACTGTTTCGCGGATCGTTCTCACGGGAGGCCTATGATCGAGAACGCAATTAGCCGCAGATCCATCCTGGGCGCCGCTGTCGCGGCATCGCTCTCCTCGACGCCCGCCCACGCCGGCACCCCGGCTGCAGAGGAACTGCCCACTGTCCCATTCGGCCCGGCGCGCGTCTCGAAGCTGATCGTCGGCGGCAACCCGGTGAGCGGGACGAGTCACCTCACACCCGAATTGAGCCGCGAGATGGTGGACTATTTCAACGCCGAGAACATAAAGCGGATGCTGCGTAGCTGCGAAGCGGCCGGCGTCAACACCTGGCAGTCTCGCGGCGACCGGCACATTCTGCGCCTGCTGCACGAATACCGGCTCGAGGGCGGCCGCGTCCAGTGGATCGCGCAGACCGCAACCGAGATCGACTTCGATCGCGGGCTCGGAGAAATCGCGCGCGAGAAGCCGATCGGCATCTACCACCACGGCGTGAAGACGGACCGCGCGTGGGCTGCCGGCAAAATGGAGACGGTTCGCGGCGCGCTGAAGGCCATCCGCCAGACTGGCGCCCGCGTGGGGCTCGGATCGCACATTCCCGCGGTGATCGACTACGTGGAATCGAAGGACTGGGACGTCGATTTTTACATGACGTGCCTTTACAACCTCAGCCGGACGGAAGAGGAGAAAGCGAAGCTCGCCGGCAAACCGCACCCGGAGGAGTTGTTCTGGGATGCCGACCGCGTCGAAATGCTGAAACAGATCAAGCGAACGGCGAAGCAGTGCCTCCTGTTCAAGGTCTACGGAGCGACGCGGCACTGCGATTCCGCGGAGCGCATGCTTGCCGCCTTCGAGCTCGCGGCTGAATACGCAAAGCCGCAGGACGCACTCGTCATCGGCATGTTCCCTAAGTACAAGGACCAGGTTGCGGAGAACTGCCGCCTCGTGAAGCGCGCATTCGGAGCGGGGGCCTGAGCCTATTTGGCGCCGACGGAGCACGGCGCCGCCGCGGTGCAGCCGGGGAGCGGGTCGAGGACGTCACCCCGCAGTTCGAGCCCTGCAGCAAGCAGATCCGGTTCGGCCTCGAGTGCGTCCCGCAGCGCCGTGCGAGCTTCGTCGGCGTGCCCGGCGCGTTTAGCGATCAGCCCGAGCAGGTAGCGCGCTTCAGCCCTGTACTCCGCGTTGTTCGAGTCACGCTCACCATGAGCGAATGTCTCAAACCGCTGGACGAGGCCGTCCGCTTCGGCGCCGCGGCCCAGTTTGTCAAGCGAGAGGACCATATAGAAGTTCTCGGCGTTCCAGCTATCGCGGTCTCCCGAGAGTTGCGCGACGCCGGAGACGGCCTTCTCATAAGCCTGCTTCGCCTCGGCGCTCCTTCCGAGCTGTTGCAGCGTCCGGCCGGCGTAATACTGCAGCCTCGGCGATGACTGTGTCGCGAAATCGTCGGTGCCCAGCGAAACAGGCGGTGTCGCCGCCAACTGGAACAGCTCCAGCGCCTTTGCGTAATCGCCGCGGTTAAAAGCGCGGGCGGCCCCGGCATACCGCATGACGCGATACTTGTCCCTCAACCTGTACGTTCTGTGCCGGGGCGCGAATTTGCGCGTTGCCACCAACTGCTCGGCGTCCTCATAGCGGCCCGTAATCAAGTAACCCGCCAGGACGCCTTCGGCGAGTTGGTCGTCGGACGGGGAACGGTCCAGCGCCTTTTGCAGAACCTCGAGCTGCGCTTCAAAGCGGCCGGCACGCGCGTACAGCGCGGCCAGGTCGTTCACCGTACGCGCGTGATCCGGTTTCAGCTCCACCGCCCGCTCCAGCTCCGCCGCTGCACGGTCCACAGAGGCGCCTTGTTCGGCCAGGGCCAGTCCCAATGCGCGCCTTGCGGAAAAGTGCTTCGGGTCTGACTGGACCGCCGCGGTCCATTGCTCAATCGCCTCCTGCGCGCGGCCGCGGTAGTGGAGCAAGCACCCCAGGCCGAAACGCGCCGTCGCATCGGCCGCATCCAGGCGGATCGCCTCGGCCAGCGGTGCTTCGCTTTCGTCGCGGTAGGGGAACCGGTCGATGTTCCCGGCCGCGGCCCGCGCCTTTTTCGCCGACTGCGCCGCGCCCGCGCCGTCCCCGCTCCTCCGCTGGCAGTAGGCGAGCGTGTAGTAGAACTCAGCCGGTGTACCCCACGGATCGGCATTGTTTTGCCCGACCGCCCGCAGCACCTCCACCGCGTCGCTCCAGCGCTCGAGCCTCCGGTAGAAAACCGACGCGCTGATTGCCTCCTGGCTCTGGCCGCCGAGCAGGCGTACGAACTCCGCCCGCGCGGCGCTGTTTTCCGTCAGCGCGTAGCGTTCTCGTTCGGCGATGCTGTTCGTGGGATCGATGCGCTCGATTTCAGACAGCGCACTCGCCGCCGCAACCTTGTTGCCGCTCTCGCGAAATGCCAGCGCCAAGGTGAGGCGCGAGAGCAGGTCGTAACCATTCGCTGTGATCGCCCGCTGAAGATGGCCGATCGCGCTCGCGTAGCCCCGCGCGATGACCGCGAGCCGGCCCAGATGGTACTCGCGTTCTCCGAAATACGCGCTCCCGGGCCAGATGTAGTACAGGTTCCGCTCCGCGTCGTGATCCCGGCCCAGCGCGAATTGCGTCATCGCGAGATAGTAGTAGGCCTCGTCGGCGTAGGGATCGCGCGCGATCACGTTCTCCAGGTGCTTGAGCGCGGGTTCGTACCGCCCGCCGGTGAACTCCTGTACTCCGAGCAGCAGGTGCGCGCGGGAGTACCCCGGATCGCGCTCGAGCGCCCTGTCCAGCAAAACGCGCGCGCCGGGCTCATCGAGTTCCTTCTGCCTGAACTCCGCAGCCAGCGTGAGTTCCTCCACGCTCATCTGCTCGGGCGCCTTGCGCGGCTGTTCGAGCGGCCTGGTGAACGGCGTGTATTCCTTGCGGCCCGGATCGCCGTCTGGCCGCAGGTAGTCCAGCAACACATGGCCGGCGCCATCGCTGATCCTCACCCGCAACTCCTTCAGCCACTCCGCGCCTTGCTGAACCGGGAACGCGGCGCCGAACGGTTTTGACGGGTCGAGGTTCACCGCCTTGCGGCCAACCTCAACACCGCTCGCCGAAACAATCACGCTCGCGCCCGAAATCGGCCGCGTCGCTGCGATCGCGACTTTGACGGACGAAGCTCCCGGACCCGGGCCGGGTTCCACGTTCAGGTTCAGCGCCACATCACGAGACAGAGTCGTGAGCCCGCCCGTGCCTGCCACGGGAACCCACCATTCGTTCCAACTCTCGACCTTGTGCGGCGCAACCCACTCGTAGTGGCCGTCCCAGACATGCCGCCCGCTCTGGACCTCCACGTACGGCCCCGCGTTGTCCGTGTAGCCGTTCTCGAGGTTCTTCGCGCCCGGCCCGTAACCGAACGTCCAGAGCTTCATGCCCTGCACGACGCGGCGGTCCGCGTAGCGGAACACACCATAGTCCTGGTCGAAGTTGTACGCGCCCTGAAAATCGTCGTAGATGTCGATGCCGAACACGCCCAGCATGTGCTGGTTGTTGCGGTCCCAACTGTAGTCGATGCCGTTATAGAGCGGCCAGTCGGCGATGTCGGCGGTCGTGTGCCCGACGGTCCGGGTCATCGGATAAATGAAGCGCGTTCGGGGCGTAGCCGGCAGCGCGGTGTTCATCCACAGCATCTGCGGCATGCGCCCGTCCCGGGCGTTGTAGCAGAACACGCCGATCTCCATTGCCGCCACGCCCGGATGCAGCGTCGCCGAGAGGTTCACCTTCATCTGGTAAACCGGATCGACCTCTCCAAGCACGAGCGACACGCTGCCATCTTCGTGCCGGACCACCTTGTTCGACCAGAAAGGCTCGCCATGAAGCGTCAGCATGTGCAGGTCGCGCGGCCCGGTGAGTTCGATGCCCGACTGCACCCAACTGATCCGCGGGTTGTAGTGCGAGGGCTTGATGACGTCGTTCCGGTAGAACACCTCGCGCCCGCGCACCTTGTCATAGAGCGAGAAGAAGCGCCCGCCCAGCTCCGGAAGGTAGGTGAGCTTCAAGTATTCGTTTTCGACGAACACGGCCCGATACGTCCGCGGCTTGGGGCTATCGGGGCGAAACGGCATGATGTAGGTCGTGAACGGATACAGGCCGGACAGGCTCGAACCCGCGAACAGCGGAGGCTCCGTCTCGCGGCCGCTGTGTTCGTACGTCGGGAGAACCAGCGTCCCCTCGTAGGCTCTGACCGCCGGCTCCGCTGCAAACAGAGCGGGCGCCGCGACCAGTGCGAGAGCCAGGCGCGAACTCCTCACTTCACGTTCTCCCGTGGGTTGCGGCCCGCCTGGCTGACCACTTCCACCAGGCCGATGATGTCGCCCAGGCTGTCGTACACCGGCGCCAGAACCGAGACCATTCCCGGCCTGCGCCGCACAGTGACGCGCTGCCCCGTGTCGAGCACTTTCTTCATTTCGGCGGGCATAGGCTGGTGCAGGGCGCCCCAATTCCAGAACTGGCTCATCTCGTACACGTTCCGGATCATGATCTGAACCCGGTCCGGCGCAGCCGCCACCGGCATCCACAGGTTCACGTCGCAGGCCTCCGGGCACAAGTGCGACAGGCGAATGAGCGTCTTCTTCACCTGGATGAATTCGGCGTGGTTTACGTCATAGTTGTCCGCCGCGGCCCACGGGTCGCGCGGGTCCACGCGCGTGAGCAGCCCTTCCGAGCGAGGAGTCTGAATGCGGCGGCACACGTCTCCATCCACCATCACGGTGGCGACCTGCGCCACGCGGTTGAGCGCCTGCGTCCGGTCGTCGGTTTGAGCGAACAGACCGGCCGCGGCAAGGATGAGGGCGAATCTGGAAGTCATTTCGCCTCCCGTGCCAGCTCCAACATGTACTCCCGCACGTGTTGCCACGCAGCAGGCTGCAACGCGGTGGTGAATTTCCGATTCTTCGGAATCACTTCGTCCACGTCCGTGTTGCTCCAATCTTCCGGGTTGCCGTCGGCGAGGGGCGGCCGCGGAGTCCGCCAGTCTTCCACAGATGTATCGTTGAACGCCTTCGCGGCGTCCACCTTCAGCTTTTCGAGCGGCCGCACGCGGGCCAGATCATTCAGGAGCGTCAGATCCTGCACGGCGTTGCGCTCGACCTTCAGCCGCACGGAAGCGAGCGGCGCCTCGACTCCGAAAGGCTCCCCCGGGTAGACCAGGGTCTCCGTGCCGCCTTCGAATTTGTTCCACGGATCGGGACCCGGCGAAGTTGTCAGCCACCGGACGAAACCGTCAATGCCCCACAGCCACGGACGCAACACATCGACCGCCATGGCCGACAGCGGCTCCGTCACCGCGGGCGTTCCACCGTAGATCCACACGATGTCCCCGCGCTCCTTGAGCATCCGCGGGGCGTAATCGTACCAGCCGAACATCCCGCCGCCGCAGGTCCAGAAATTGATGATGCCGGCCAGCTCCTTGAACTGCTTCTCCATGGTCCAGCTCACGTCCGCACGGAAGACGAACTTCACTGGCGTATCGGCGGGCACGGCGGCCTTCAGCAGGCGCGCGTACTCGCGAAAATACGCGTAGTCGCCGGCAAAGCGCGTCTCATCGCCGTCCCACTCGAAGCCCTTGTAGCGCTTCTTGTGGTTGAAGAACAGTTCGAAGCGGGTCGAGGTCCAGCCCTTCTCCCGGAAGTGGCGCTCCATTTCCGAGACCACGTTCACGAACTCGCGCTCATACCCTGGCTCTCCCCACCCGAGGTACGAAGCCGGCCACTCGGGATTGATCGGCAGATATGCGAATGGGATCGGCTTCGCGCCGCGCCGCGTTTGGGCGAACGCCGATCCGTCAAGCAGCGGGCCGTAATGCCGGTCAAACGCTTCCCAACTGCTGACGTGCTTCGACCTGCCGGAACCCTCGAGCTGCGGCGCAAACTCGGGGCCCACCTTTCCGGCGTGACCGTATCCGAGCTGGTGAAAAACGCCGCGGTGCTCGTAGAAGACCCGGTGGTACGCGTGGATGAGCTTGTAGAAGGCGTCGCTCGTCGAAAAGTCTTGCCCATACCGGCGAGCGAGGTTCGGATACTGCTCGTCGAACCACGACGTGCCGTACGTGTTGTGATCGATGGCGACAGCGTCGGTGTCCGGCACCACCTGGCTGAGCACTGTTAGTTTGATCGGCAGCGGCATAGTCCGGCTGCCGGTCTTCAACACCGCGCTGGTGGCGTATTCGCCCGGCTGCGTGCTCGCAGGCACCCAAATGTCCAGCCAGAACGCCTGCGCCGTCTGTCCGGGAATATGGTTGTCAGCCTCGGGAAGCCGCGACGCGTAAGGACTGCGAACCGGAATCAGCGCATCCGGGATGTACCGGTTCGAAGCCGGCAGAAAGTGGAACCACTCGCGGTACAGGTCCAGACGGATACCGGTTGCCGCGGGGAACGGGTTGACTTCAAGCCCGTACTCGCCACCCTCGGCCACGACGGCTACCAGGTGGCAGGAGACATACGCCGCGCGGGCGCTCTCGAGAGTCACTTGCCCCCGGATGAAGCCGGAAATGCCATGCCGGTCCGAATCGACGATCCCGCCGAAGGGGTTCGGCCGCACATACTCCGGCGTCGCCCTGAGGTCCGCGCCCGCACAGGCCATGCTTGTGGCCAGACCGAGCATCAAGAAGCGAAGATGCTTCATCAGTCCACTCCTCACAATCCAGCAGTGACAATGCCCCTCTGACACTGACTCCCGGAACTTCTGTCTTCCTGATTTCTGCCTTCTGACTTCTGTCTTCTGACTGCTGTCTTCCGACTTCTGTCTTCTGACCTGCTTCCCGCTTCGTGGCGCCTCGTCAGGCCCCCTTGAGCACCGCGCGGAGCCGCTTCGCCACCACCTGCGCATCCCCCGGCTCCAGCATCCACACGCCGATGACGAGTTGCTTGGCGTCCGTACCCGGGTTCACTTCAATGGAGGGCTGGCCTTCCCGCATCTGCTTCGCCACCTCGGGCGGCGTGAGCTTGATGCGGCTCGTATCCCACTTGATCCGCAGGTGAGGCACGGCGTTGGCAATCTCCGGCACGAACGTTTCCGTTTCGATACTCGGCAGATCCCGCACGGAATCCACGATCGTGCGCACGCGGCGTTCCCATTCCGCCCACTCGGCCTGGTGGTCCGTCTTGAGATACAACTCCACCGCAATGAGCATGCCGAGGATCTCTTCTTTGTTCACCTTCATGCCGCGGCCGATCGTATCGCCGTACGGGCAGGTGTTCAGCCGGGCTGCCTGAATCAGGTCCTTGCGACCCAGCAGCAGCCCGGCGCTCTGCGGCCCTCGCAGACCCTTGCCGCCCGAGAACGCCACCAGATCGAAGCCCATCTTCACGTATTTCGAGAGATTCGAAGCCGGTGGCACATCCGCGGCGCAGTCGGCCAATGTCGGCACGCCGTGCTTCTTGGCGAGCGTGATGAACTCGTCGTACTTGATGCGCCCCGTCGGGTTCGCGAAGTTCAGGAAGAACATCATCGCCGTTTTCGGATTCACGGCCCGTTCGAGCTCTTCCGCGGTCTCCACCTCGACCATCTTCACGCCCGTCGCCCGGATGGCGTGGTCGTAACCCACGCGGTGCGTCTTCTGTACGATCACCTCGCTCTTCAGGCCGGTCAGGTCCGGCAACTGCGCGATGGCCTTTGCGTCGGTCCCGGTCAGGCAAGCCGCGCTGGCGCAGGTCAGCGCCCCGGCGGCGCCCGATGTCACCATCGCCGACTCAGAGCCCACCAGTGACGCGATTCGCTCGCCAACCTTGTCCTGCAGTTCCGTGATGGCAACGTAGCGGTTCGCTGCGTAGTGCCAGGCGTCCTTCACCTCCGGCGGCATCAGCGACGCGCTCAGCGCCGTGAACGTTCCGGCCGCATTGATAAATGTTCTTACCCCCAGCTCTGCAAAGTAATCCCGCTGCACCGGCCGGCGTGGACCTCCCAGTGCCGGCATCGCGCCCCCGAGTAACGGTAGAGAGGCAACTCGCTGCAGAAACGCTCGTCGGTTTGACATCGCGGTCTCCTTCCTCTTCGACAACTCGCGCCGGTCCCGCCGGCGCTCCCCGGAGCGAAATGTTACCAGAACGCCGTAGTGAAACACCAGTTCCGTGGAAGCGCGCTCGCGAAGCGCTCAGCAAACGATTGCGCTGCTGGCGTACAATCGGCATCGGTTGCCGGAAACCGACTCCTCTGTCCTGAGCGGAGCGCGTGGACGGAGCAGTCGGCCCCCGGCGTAGAGAACTTTTATGCGACTGTTCACTCTTTTCCTGCTCTCAACGGCCGTATTCGCGCAGACGGAATACGACCTGCTCCTGCGCGGAGGCCACGTCATCGATGCAAGGAACGGAATCAACGCCGTTCGCGACGTCGCGATCCGCGATGGGAAAATCGCGGCGGTCGCGCCGCAGATAGACCCGGCAAAAGCCGCGAAGATTGTCGATGTCGCAGGCCTCTACGTGACGCCCGGCCTGGTCGATATCCATGCTCACGTCTATGCCGGCAACGATCTTGGCTCTCTGTCCGGCGGCGACACCGCCGTCTACCCTGACGGTTTCACGTTCCGCGTCGGAGTGACCACCGTGGCCGATGCCGGCGGCGCAGGCTGGCGCAACATTGCCGGTTTTAAGGAACGCATTATCGACCGCGCAGGCACGCGGGTCCTCGCCTTCATCAACATTGTCGGCCATGGAATGCGGGGCGGAAAGTACGAGCAGAATCTCGAGGACATGAACGCCACAGCCACGGGCCAGTGCGCTTTGGAGAACAAGGGTTTCGTCGTCGGCATCAAGACCGCGCACTACGCCGGCCCCGAGTGGACACCGGTGGAGCGCGCCGTCGAGGCGGGCGCCCTCGCGAAGATTCCCGTGATGGTGGACTTCGGTTCGAATCTTCCCCAGCGCCCGCTGCGCGAGTTGCTCACCTCGAAGCTGCGGCCCGGCGACATCTACACGCACGTCTACTCGGGCCTGCGCGGCGAATTGGGCGAGGGAGGCCAGCCGGGTCCCGGCCTCGTTGAAGGACGCCGGCGCGGCCTCATCTTCGACGTGGGCCACGGCGGAGGGAGCTTCCTTTGGCGCGTTGCGGTCCCGCTCACGAAAGCCGGCTTCTGGCCCGACTCCATCTCCACCGATCTCCATACCGGCAGCATGAACGCAGGCATGAAGGACATGCTCAACGTCATGAGCAAGTTCCTTGCGTTGGGCATGCCGCTCGAAGACGTGATCTCGCGATCCACCTGGCGCCCCGCCAAAGAAATACAGCGCGAAGATCTCGGCCACCTCTCTGCCGGTGCTCCTGCGGATATCGCGGTGCTCCGCCTCCTGAGCGGGAACTTCGGGTTCATGGACATCGCCGGAAAACGGCTCGCCGGCAGCCGGAAGCTGATTTGCGAAGTCACCGTCCGCGGCGGAAAAATCGTATACGATCTAAACGGGCTCGCGGCGCTGGATTGGGATAAACCGTAGCAGCGAACCCCGAGGATTACGTGGCGGCTTCGATAAGAAATGGACTCTGGGAAAAGTATGGCGATTGATCTGTCTGCGGACATCGTCCTGCGCTGGGAGGATCAGGATCCTTCCTTGGTTCCGATACTGCGAGAGGGCGCTATCGACGTCGTGCTCGTGGGCGCTCCGGCTGCGGCCTTTCAGGCTGCCTGCCGGGCCGCGGGAATCCGCGTCGAGCCTTTGGCCGCGCTGAAGATCTCGGATTTGTCCGGAGTGCGTGCCGCCGGGTCTGCTCCCGCCGCGTTTGCACACGGCCTGTGGCCGGGTGTGACCAGCGAATCGGCGAAAGAGGATGAGGAGACCGCCAGCCCTTCGTACATGCCGTGGTTAGACGCGAACGGTTACAGGCTGCACTGGCTCAAGACGCTCTGCCCGGACCGTCCTCCCGCCCTTGCCTATTCGCCTGACAAGGATGCGGGACTCCGGCCCGACCGCCTGGTCCCGTACGATACGCTCGAGCTGGCCCTTGCCGAGGCTTGGATGAATGGCGGCAATTATGTTCTGGCCGTGGAGCCTCGGTACCGCAAGGCACTCGTGAGCCGCGAGCCCAAAGCTCTCGCTGCGTGGCGCCGCCTGGGACGCACAGCACGCTGGTTGAAGCAGAACAAATCCTTGTTCACGCTGCCGGCCCTGCCCCGGATCACTCTTCTGGTCGATGCCGGCGACGCCACTGCCGAAATTGCGAACATGATGATGCGCCAGAACGCCTCGCCGGCGTTTGCGGCGGCGGACTCTCCTCCGCCGCCGGATCCCGCGAACCGGCAGGTCATTGTGGCCGCCGGCCTGGCGCCCGCACCTGCCCCGGCCATCCGCGACCGCATCCTCTCCCACGCCGAGGCCGGCGCGACGGTTGTGACCGACCGTATCGGGGCCCCCCCCTGGTGGCGTGTGCCGCAGCTCCACCTCGAACGCGACGAGCCCGATCGAGAAGCCTACCGCCTGGGACGCGGCACGGTCGTCGCTTACAAGCAGGCCATCGGCGATCCCAGCGATTTCGCGCTCGACGTGATCGATCTACTCACCCAGCCGCGCCGCGCCGTCCGCGTCTGGAACACCTCCACCGTCATCGCGACGCTCGGGAACGCGCACGAATCCGGGCGCGGCCGGTCGGTCCTTCGCATTGTCAACTACGGCAGCCCGCACGAATGGGAGGTCATGTTTTACGTACAGGGCGGTTACACGAGCGCCGTCCTGCTTCGGCCGGAAGCTCCCCAGAAGCAGTTGCAGGTCGCCAGGCGCAGCAATCTTACGGAGGTCAACCTGCAGGACCTCCGGCGCGCCGCCGTGGTATTACTTGAATAACACGGGTATAGGGGGACGGAGATGATTCTCGGGCGACGTGAGTTCTTGGGGAGCACGCTAGGGGCCGTCACGGCGGCGGCAGGACATCGCGCGTTCGCGTTCGATGCAGCTCGTGTTCCGAAAGCCTGTTTTGGCCTTCACTCCTTCATCGAGTCGAATCCTAAGGCCGTCTTCGTCCGGCGCACGCACGTTGCGCGGAAGATGGACGGACCCGCCAAGGTCCGCGAGGGACTCCAACTCGCGCGCGAGATCTTCGTGCCGCTGGACGGGCCCGGCGTTCCGGTCTCGCACCGCGTCGTCCTGAAGCCGAACTTCACGAGCGTCCGCGACAAGAACCGCCCCGACGAAGAGAATTGGGGCACGGGGACCGATCCCCAGTTCTATGAGGGCCTCGTTCTCGGCCTGAAGGAAATCGGACTCAAAAAGTTCTATTTCGTCGAAGCGAACAGCTTCCAGCTCTGGAATTACCGCGGCTTCGTCGATATCAATCAGCGGCTCGGCATCGAGATGAACGAGACCGATCGCCGCCAGCGCCACTTCCGCGATGGCTGGGGAATCAACTGGAGCAAGGTGCCCGATGCAGTCGTCTACGCACGCATCCCCCACTACGCTCCCGTCAACGAGCCCGACACCTGGCTCCTGAATATCGCCAAGTGGAAAGGCCACGCCATGGGCCTCACACTGGCCGCCAAGAACGAGCAAGGCCTGGTGGTCGGCCCCTACGTGAGGTTCTGTTCGGGCTGGAAGATGGTGACCGGCGTCCCGGACTTCATGAAGGGCGACATCAGCCCGCGCGTCGAGAAAGTGGTGAACGAGTTCTTCGAGCGGCACAGGCGCATGGGCTATTCCCGCTATGACACGACGTCCGCGCCGCTCAACCCGATCGACCAGGAGATCTGGGCCCACAAGACCTGCGATAACCAGAGCGTGCTCCGCACCGGGCTCGCCATGGTCGAAGGGATCTACGCGCGAGACGGCGACGGCTTCGGCGTCGGGAACGACTACTTGACGAACCTTGTTTTCTTCGGCAAGAACAACTTCTACGTTGATCTCGTCGCGCTCTATCTCGGTGGTCACGAGCCCGGCAACCTCGCCCTGTACCGCGTTGCGAAGGAGCGCGGGCTGACCCAGACCTTCAACCCGTGGGAAGTCCCGCTTTACGAGTGGCTGGATGGCCGCGCGGTTCGCCGCAAACTCACCGACTTCTCGCGCACGCCGCTCAAGAGTCACTACCTGCAAAAGCCCGGCGAGCCCCTGTTCCATCTCACGAACGAACATTTCGACTACGACCGCTACAAAGTCTGACGGGTGACGCCGACGTGGGACAGGCCTCCTGGCCTGTACCCGAGGGCCTGCGGCCCGCGAAACTTCATGAAAAACGTCCAGAACCCCGGAATCGGGTCGAGCCAGTCAACGCGGCATGAGTGGGCGGTTTTTCGACCCTGTCTGTGAATCCTCTACATCTCATCACGCCGTTATTCAGGTCCGCAGCCCCTCGCGCTCGCGACCCAACATTGCCGCCTTGTATCAGGGCATGGCTTCAGCCGTGCCGCAAAACCCGACCAATCACTGGGCTTCAGCCACT
>Ga0209777_10001613_pt1 | contig 31824 bp, 41 predicted proteins | sample FrelakmetHBP12HB_FD_187147 | JGI IMG/M metagenome (GOLD analysis project Ga0209777, IMG submission 187147) | Freshwater lake sediment microbial communities from the University of Notre Dame, USA, for methane emissions studies -HBP12 HB (SPAdes)... | ecosystem: Environmental > Aquatic >... | reverse complement strand
AAAACCTTCAATCTTTCTTATCAGCGTACGGAATAATCTGATGAATGTGACTATCGATCGCATGGCATGTGTCGGCTGCGGGGCATGCTGGAACACCTGCCCGGAACTCTTTGACCAGAACCACTGCGATTCTTTCTCGGAAGTTGTCGAAGGCTACCGGTTCAATGGTGACCGGTCAGAGGGGATCGTACCGGATTGCCTCTGCTGTTGTGCACAAGAAGCAGCGGATCTCTGCCCTGTACACATTATCAGGATCAGCTAAGATATTTCCCTGATTTGTCTCATTTGCACTGGCGTTGTGATAAAAAAGGGTTTTTAGTAAAACTCCAAAAATGAGATTACTGATTTTTCCGGTAAAAAGAACTGATAAATCAGTGTCCCGGCTTTCCGTATATTTTTTCCGGGTCAAACACTTTTGTTCCCACCAGCTCGCCAGCAAGCGTCCGATAGAAACAGGAAGCATATCCCGTGTGACAGGCAGCACCTTTCTGCTCGACCTGGTATAACAGGCAGTCGTCATCGCAGTCAGTGAGTATTTTTACAACTTTCTGGAAATGCCCGCTTTCCTCCCCCTTTTTCCAGAGTTTCTTTCTGCTCCGGCTGTAGTAATGGGCGAGTCCAGTCTCTTGGGTAAGCTGGATTGCCTCTCCGTTTGCATATGCCATCATCAATACTTCATGGCTCGTAGCATCCTGGACGATGACCGGAATAAGCCCATCCATAAATTTCAGGTTAACCATGTTATATCCCTGCCGCGACGATCTTCATGATTGCAAAGAGAATATCTCCAAAAACAAGTGCAGTAATCAAACCTGCCGTAATGGGAATGATGAAGGGTACCGCATACGAGATCCATACGGTGCCGGCTTTTTTATAGAGCGCCATTTCCGTAAGAAATTCTTCCGGGTGTTCCCGAAGGTCTTTTGTATATATCCTGTTTTCACCCGAATACATACGCTTAATGGAATCCCAAAAGCCGATAAATTTTCGGCTGACTATCCCTTTTCTCTCGTCGAAATCCTCCATGACAAAGCCCCAGGCATTCTGAATCCTGTCGCCCTTGACCGGGAATCCAAAGAACATATACATCAACGGTGCCCTGTTTCCCCGGATTATATTAACGATAAATATGCCGATTGGCGCCGCCAGGTTGAGTAACAGAGCATTGATGAGTACGGAGAAGGACAAAAAGCCCAGCGGCGGAATACCCAGGAATGGAGTAAATGGAAACGCAGGGATACAAAATGAAATGAATATTAATGCCCATGCATCTGCACCCCCGAACAGGTGCATTCGTGCAAATGTATAAAAAACTCCGCCGAATACTGACAGGAGGAGTATTACGATGGCTGGAGATCCCCAGCCGCCAGGGCTGAAGAGCATAATCACCGAGGTAATCGAAAAAATCATAATAATCAGGATGAAATACCAGTGGTTGATCACTTCCTGGATATTTGATTCCGCTTTCCTGGATTTTCGTCTCGTTTTTTCTTCCGGGATGCCTTTGCATTCAATATATGAAATATAGGCAAGAATTCCCGCAAACATGAAATACCAGGGAATGAGCTGAATATTTAATGAAGGTAGGAGGACGAACCACGAAAGTGCCGGGAGGATAAGAACAAGTGAAAGATAATAAAAGATCCGCGACTTTTTGTAATACCCGGTAAGACCCGGGGAATCGGTTCTTCCCCGGCTGTCCAGATAATCAGCATAGAGAAAACAAACAACAATGGCAATATATCCAGTAATAAGGCTGATATCTGCAGTTGTCTGCCAGAGGAGATAACTTGTACAAACAATGCCAACTCCCAGCATTGGTAACCAATGGATAAATGGGACACGGCGATATCTGATATCGAGAAACGAGGTATATATCAGGGTTATGAGGACCGCAACCGCTGAGATCGCCATCGGGTAGAGTATTTCCATAATTCCGGTATACCATTTTTTTATAAGCACTTATGCATGGCGATAAGGAACTGTTATGAACAATTGATTCCGCAAATGTCAAATATACCTGTTACAAATATCTCAACTAAATAGAAACAGGGACAAATGCTTTACGATATCCTCTTCCCAAAGAGATTTATCCGATGAGATGAATTCTGATGAAAATACAGGACCTGATAAAAAATATCCACAAGGGCGCAAAGCATCTGGGGACCTTTACGCTTCATGATCTGTTCCAGTTCGCCTCATCACGGTACTTCAATGGGATTGCGATCGCACAAGAGAACTCCCGGGAATACTATCTTGCGTTTCTTAATGGTGAAGCTGAAGGTGCTATCTACATAGATGAGAAGGGACCCGTGCTCAGCGATAAGGCGGCAAGGTTGATCTCCGGAGCAGAAAAATTTGATTTCTATGAACTAACACCGGATATTGTCGAAACAATCGTGATGAGGTGCCGGATTTTTGAAAAATCGCACCTCAAAAAGAGCATTCCCAACGTAATACATGACCTCCTGGAAAATATCATCAAGGGCTCGCGGTATACAGGAACTTTTAGCATCCATGAATTGTTTCAGTACACCGCATCACAGAATTTCGTCGGGATAGCGGCAGCAAAAGAGAATGAGCGAGAATACTATCTTGCTTTTATCGGTGGTGAGGCCGAAGGTGCCATTTACATTGATGAAAAAGGGTCACTGTATAGCGATAAGGCAGTAATAATGATAACGGGCCACGAAAAGTTCGAGTTATATGATGTAAAACCGGATGTTGTCGACGCAGTTGTCATGGGGTCAAGGATTTTCGAGAAGAAACACTTAAAAAAGAGCATACCTTCCCTGATACCGGAGATTGGTAAGAAATTTGAGGGAATGGGAGTGCTCAGCCTTTCGATCCTGAAGGATACAGTTCCGCAGAATGGTGTCAGCGTATCAGTTCGAAGCGAAGGCAAAATACTGGGAAACGATATTACCACCGATGAAGGTAATGCCAGTTTTAAATTGATGCATGGAAAATATGATTGCATCGTTATGGAACGTTCCCAGAAGATCACTACTTTCCATATAACTTTTGATGAGTCGAATTCAATTATCAACCTGGATCTTAACGCACATATCCTTCTGAAAATCTGATACAGATTTCATCAATTCTTCACCTGAATTGTTGTTGGTGCCATAATCGCCATACAAATAATAGAAACGAAATACTTTAATCAGATAATAACAGAGTTTTCGTCCATGAAAATAGGCCTGGAGGACTTTGAGGCTCTTATTAAAGGAGAGAAGAATATCACTCCCTATATTGAGATGGATCCTGTTGCCGGTTCTTATTCGGTATTCGGGGTAAAAACGGCAAGCAATCCCAGTTATCTTATAAAAGCTATCTATGAGATGTACGAGGTAAATCTTGGCAGGAAACTTGCCGTGCAGGCAGTCCGTAAACTCTTCCATTCCGTCGGGATGGGTGCCGGAGGGCTCAATAACCTGTTAAAAAAGTCCGGACTAAATGTCACGCCGGCAGAATTTCTCATGCTTGTTTTTAAGCTCCAGCACCAGCAGGGCTGGGGTGCTCCGCTCGAGCTTGTTGAATCCGGCCAAAACCGGCTTGTGTTCCGGACAAAGTATACCTTTGAGTCTGAAGTAATGAAGGACTGGAAGATGCCCGTCTGTGGTATTCACCAGGGCTGGATAGAGGGGGTCCTGATTGCTGTAACGGGCAAGAACTGGTTCTGCCTTGAGACCCGGTGCCGTGCAAACGGTGATGATGTCTGTGAATTTGTTGCCGATCAAAGAGAATCCAGTTGGAAGTGGAAAGCAGAAGCAATTGTTAAAGGTGACTCTGCCATCACTGAATATATTGAGCACAAACCCCTTCAGGGCACAATCAAGCTCATCGACGATCCTGTCGTTATGATGCCACGTTTCATCTTTACCTCCATGATGAATTCACTAAAAAAGACCATGGGTGAGATGCCTGCGGGTGGAGTTAATTACCGGGCATATATGGATATGGGCAGGGAAACTGTCGAGCATTACAAGAAAATGGGTATAACAAAGCCAAACCTCCTTTCTGACATGGCGTTTGCATTCTATTCCCAGATGGGATGGTTCAAAATTAATCAAATGCAATGGGACGAAATAAAGAAGGAAAAAACTATTACCCTTGAACATACGGTTGAGTCTGAGGCATTCGGGACGACCGGCAAAAACGTATGCTTCTGTACGGCCGGTCTCCTCGCCGGGATCGTGGAAGGATCCTTTGGGATAAAGGTACAGGGTCGTGAAATCAGGTGCCGCTCAAAAGGTGATGAACACTGTGTCTTTACGATAACCAATAAAATCTGATAATTTGCAGGTATCAGACCAATATCTCATCTTTTATATCCTTCCTTGTTTTGTTGATGCCGTCCGATCTTTCCATTACCAATCCCGATAAACTCAGAGGCTAATCTCGGCAAATTTCAGGTAAGTATCCGGGACATTCGGTTTCCGGAAATTGAGAAAAAAAGAGAATGCATGACCTTAAAATATGGTCATATCTCCGATTTCTTTACAAACAGAGCTTTCGTAAATCTTTCGATGAACCCTTCTTTCTTTTGCATTTCCCCTTCATCCTTGTAAGCAACTCCCGTGATGTCCGAAGCAATACGGCGGATCGCTTTTGAAGCGGGCGATGTCGGAAACTTGATCACAATGGGAGTCCTTGAAGAAGCTGCGCGACGCACATTGGGATCTTCAGGAATGACCCCGATTACTTTTACTCCGAGAACCTTCTCCATTTTTTTGATCATGACATCCGTTTTGTCCTGACCTACACGGTTGATGATCGATCCGAGGACGTGACCTCCGACAAGTTCAGTCAGTATCCTCGTTTTAAGGGCATCCACTATGGAGGAAAGTTCAGGATTCACGACAAGTATCACTTCATCTGCAACGGCAAGGGGAACGATTCCATCTTTGCTGATGCCAGCAGGAGCATCAATCAACAAAAAGTCACAGCGCTTGACGATTTCGTTCATGACATCACGTAGTTTTTCCGGATCTGCCTGCTGGAATCCCTGGAGAGATATTCCCGCCGGTATCACCTTAAGACCTGCGGGGCACTCATAAATCGCGTCGTCGATCTTACCCTTGCCGGCAAGAATTTCATGAAGGGTGACAGGCGCATCCTGCAGGCCGAGGAGAAGGCCAACATTTGCCATACCGATATCAGCATCCATAAGAAAGGTCTCTTTACCGAGTTGAGCAAGCATCGTTCCGAGATTAACAGAAACGGTGGTCTTCCCTGTACCACCTTTTCCGGAAGCGATTGTATATACCTTGACCATTGAACACCCTAGTGTGTGATTATTTCTATTTGATTTATATAAGATTACCCAATTTTTCTCAGTATCGATTATTTCTTGTTGAAAATTATGTAATGTATTATGCTACGGCATTTTCAAATCCAAAGATCAATCACAAATCCATTTAGATACCAGATTTAGATACCAGATTTAGGGGTAATATAGGGAATTATTGGTAATTTCTCATAACGGGCGGCTCATTACTTTCTTTTCAACGCTCGGTCAGATGTTCAAGACGAAGTTGTTTTATTAATGTTTTGCATTCTCCACGAATTTTGCTGGTTATGATGTCTACATCCATAGTCTCGATGGTTTCAATATCGCTCTCAAAACTCCGCGAATCTGTATCCGGCGAGTACTCAGTCTCCTTTTCAACTCTCTTCTTTTCCCCTGGATCCGGTGAAAATTCAGGCGATTTCTGATGAACTGTCAAAGGGGGGATGTTGGGTACAGGCGGTGGTGATTTGTTTTGTTGTATCTGTTGTTGTGTCGGTGATGATTCCGGAATGCGCAGGGTTTCGAAGGTGATTGTCGGATGTGCTACAGGTATATCCGGAATATGTTGTTTCTGAAGATTTTTGACCGGCGTAGCTACTGATTCCCCAACTGACGCAAACGGGGATTTTTTTACTGGCAGTATATGATCCATCTTTAGGGAAAAAGGTGGAGATTGTTCCGGCTTTCCTTTTCCGATCCGGCAGGATTTATTGAATTCGAGCGACAGCTCGATCTGTGTATCATCCATCGCAGATATTGATGCATCCACTTTCTCCCCGAAAATTTTCTGAAATTCATTCCAGGCGGCATCACCCGTGATGTTCCGAAACTCTGCAAGAATACGTTTTCCGGATTTAAACACGAGAGATCCATTTGCTGATCCAAAAGAGATGGTGCAGATTCCGCTGAATTTCATTAACTGGAGTTCCTCAAGAATGCCCCCAAGTTTCGTGTCCTTTTTTATATATCGGAATGTGCCTCTCGGGAGTTGCATTATGTTGTATTGTTACGATTTCCTACTATATAGTTTCGTTTTAATCGGACGATGGAAGTGCGCGCTTTTGAATATTCTGGAAACTGAGTTCTGGTGAAGGGACTGACCATAGATTCAGAAAATTCTTATTTTTGACATCGGATGCCCGTCTTATCCAAAAATAAATAAAAAGACCAACCTTTTAATAGAAAAAAAACAAGAGAGAATCATTTAAATGGGGGCAAAGAAATGCTAAAGCCATTACTGGAGGAATTTCTGAAAGTAGAAGGGGTATCTGCTGCAGTTGTGGTAGGAAGAGACGGATTTGTTATTGAAAGTGCCGTTTCCGGCAAAGTGGATATAGAAGCACTGGGTGCAATGGCATCAACGGGTCTCGGTACTTCAGAAGCGATGGGTAGTACCCTCGGAAAAGGAGAACTTTCACAAATGCTCGTCGAATTGGAAAAAGGTCCGATCATACTCTCACCACTTTCCGGGGATGAGCTGATTGCGATTGTTGCAGATACAACGGCCAATATTGGAAGAATCAGATACGAATTAAAAAAGAACAAGGTCCGGCTTATTGCTGCCCTCTGATTTCCGCCTCTTATTTTATGAGATTACCCGCAGGAACTATCGAAGAATCTGTAACAAATCCTCAGAAGGAGGGGTTGCTCCAGTACCTGACGACTTTCCGGGGATTGCTCGAGATCAAAACTGTATCCGGGCATGGTTTTATTCTTAATGATTTTGGGAAACTGGTCGGTGCATATTTTAAAAATAATGATGCGATCTTCCGCGGAAAAGCTGCCCTTTATCATATGACAATGGAATCGACTGAAATATCCGGTACCCCGGAGACGTTCAACCAGAGAAAATATTCCGAAACCGAATTCTCACGTGCAGTTCAGATCTCCCATGAAGAGGGATTATTTATCGGGACTCTGGCATTTCCGGCAGCTTCTGAGCCCCGTACGGAAATATGCGGTATCCCGGAATTACCTCTTCGCCTTGATAGGAAAACATTAAAAAAGATTAAAAATCTTACCGGAGTTATTGCAGTTTCTGCATTTTTTGAAGGATTCCCGATTCAATGCATCGGTGATGCCGATTTTGAGCATGTAGCGGCATCTGCAGAAGATCTTATGCGGGCAGGGACAAAAATCGCAAAGGATCTGAAAATCGGCTCGCTTGATCAGATGATACTCGAAACCGACGAAAACAAATTTATTATTGCTCCATGCGGGGATCTCTTCGTGTGCATTTTTACAACCGCCGATGCACATCTCGGTCTCATCCGGGTTGTACTAAAAAGTATCCAGTCAGAGCTTTCCGGAAATTAACTCTGGTAGTCCTGAAAATAAGCCTTGGAAATAATATTTATTTATAAGAAAACGACCACATTATTCATTATTAAAATAGCAAAATCATAAATATAAAGAAAAGCAATAGTCAAAAGTATCTAGTAAAAATGAAAAAAATCATTTAATATAAAAAGAGATCTAGATCTAGAACTAGTCAAAACGGGTGATGTCTGGATTGAAAGAAGATGATGATGATTCACTGGATGATGTAAATTCCCTGATCAGGAAGATTAAGGGGACTAAAAAAGATGAGGAGGTACGGAAACCAAAAGAGACAGCAGACATGTTCCGTCCTCCTTCTGGCGGTGAACCTGCATCCGGCATTGGAGATTTCACCGCCCTCCAGAAAAAAATGAGCATATCAGATGAAGAACAATATCCAGCGACGGCACGATCGACTCCTGATAATCAGGCATTCTCTGATGCTGATAGTCAGCAGAAAAAAACACATCAACCTTCACCGGCGTTCCCATCTGCTCACTCGGATTTTGATAAGGAAACCGGGGGAAATGGTTCACAGGAATCCCTGGAAAAACTTTTAGCCAGTGCATCAATGAATCAGTCTCAGGTTTCACGAGACTACTCCCGAAAGGATAAAAAGGAAAATGAGATCGAGATAATTGATGAAGATCCAAAGGCGGTCATGAGGCCAAAATCCATAAAAACATCCAGTGCATCGCCAGAAATTGAACCGGTCACCGATGCCGATAAAAAAATTGTCAACGTCGATCAGATCTCTGATTTCTCCGGCCTTATTCTTCCCAAAGGCGTATCCTTCAAAATCGACGAACTAAAATTACATGGGCGTATTAGTGCATTTGAAGGGACTGGTACCCTGCCAACCGACTTCGATGAAATCTGGAAGAAAAATTTCTCCACTGCCGGTTTCAAGGATCTTGACATTGAGGCAGATATCGGACTGGAAAAGGTGAAACCCGGTTTAGAACCTAAAAAATCCTGGTTCAGCTCCCTTTTCAAGGCTATTCATACTACGCTTGAAGAATACAATCCCAAGAAACATGGTCCGCTTGTCGATATCTCCTTCAAACCTTCCCCAGGAGTCGAAGAAGTGGAGATCTATCCGGTAAACCCTCCCTATGCATATATCCAGATCATATATGATCACGCAACTCACGAATACACCTATTCGGTGCTTGAACCTCTTCTCACCGATCCGGAGAAGGAACTGCTAAAGGAGCTGAAGGAACGCCTTTTTGAAACGCTTGATATCAACACAAAGGACATTTCCAAGGAAGAAGCAGGCATAAAACTAAGGGCTGCCGCAACTGATATTATCCTTGACTTCGGCATAAAACTCACACCGGTCCAGCGCGAAGTTATCCTCTACAATATGCACAAAGATTTCCTCGGGGATGGGCTTATCGATGCGATAATGCATGATAAATATATCGAGGATATCTCGTGTGACGGAGTCCATACCTCTCTCTTTGTTTATCATGCCAACTACGAGTCGATGAAAACTACTCTTTCCTACACGAATGCTGAAGAACTTGACTCATTTGTAACGAAACTTGCCCAGCGTTCGGGCAAATATATCTCAATATCACAACCTATTCTCGATTCAACCATGCAGGATGGTTCTCGTATCCAGATGACACTGGGTCAGGAAGTAACCGCTCACGGCTCGACATTCACTATCCGTAAATTCAAAGATGAGCCGATCACGCCCACGGATCTCATTGAATGGCGAACATTCGCTCCGCTTTCGATTGCCTACATCTGGCTGTGTGTTGAGAATGGAAAATCTGCAATCTTTGCCGGTGGAACGGCGTCCGGAAAGACTACATCGCTGAATGCTGTCTCTTTGTTCATACCCCCATTATCCAAGATCGTATCCCTTGAAGATACCCGTGAACTGAAGTTGCCCCACCCGAACTGGATCCCGAGCGTTACACGGGATTCATTTGACACTTCGGGGAGAGGTGAGATTAATATGTATGAGCTCCTGCGTGCTGCGATGCGGCAGCGTCCGGAATATATCCTGGTGGGAGAAGTCCGTGGCAAGGAATGCCAGACCCTGTTCCAGGCAATGAGCACCGGGCACACCACCTATTCTACCATCCACGCAGATTCCGTGGCAAGTGTTGTCCATCGTATTGAGAATCCGCCGATGGATGTTCCGCGAAACATGCTATCCGCTCTTGATTTCGTTTGTATTCAGGTTCAGGGGCGGGTTGGTGGCAAACGCATCAGAAGAAGCAAACAGATTGTTGAGATTCTGGATATCGATCCGAGAACAAACGAGCTTATCACCAATGAGGTCTTCAAGTGGCGGTCAGCGACTGATGAGATCACCTACTCCGGGAAGTCTTACCTTCTCGAAGAGATCATGGAGGCGAAGGGGTGGAGCGAGAACCGGATGCGCGAAGAGTTGAAACGCCGTCAGGAAGTGCTTGAGTGGATGCGGATTAAAAAGATCCGACACTACAAGGATGTGGCAAAAATTCTTATTTCCTATCACCGTGATCCCGAAGCAGTTATCGAAAAGGTGAGGAAGGACCTCTATGAATAGTTTTGAGCGGTTTTCCTTCAATCTCCTTGGAAAACGAATGAAGGCAAAAAGGGATGACTACGTAACGTTGAGAAATGATCTTTTGTCAGCCCGGTTTAAAACACCCTTTGAAGTCTATCTCTCAACTGCTTATGTCAGTTCAATAATCGTTGGGTTATCAGCTGCAATAGTAATCGGGATAATAAGTTGGATCTTTCAACTCCCCAATCTCATCAAGTATAACGGGGAAGTTCCTGAAATACTGATTGGAATGTCAACATATAGTCTTGTGATAGGAACTATCTTCATCACAATCTTTTCCCTCATGGTTTTCGGGGGACTCACGTATCTCGTATTCATGCTGTATCCAGGTCTTGAAGCGGGGAACCGGCGGAGGAACATTGACGCGAGCCTGCCCTATGCGATCAACTATATCACCTCCATGTCCACTGCTGGTATCACCCCCGCAGAGGTGTTCCGGCTGCTCGGCAGTAGTACGATATATGGCCAAAGTGCGGTCGAGGCACGATATATATCGCGGGAGATTGATATTTTCGGAAGAGACTTAATCGATTCTCTCCGGCTTGTTTCAGCTAGTACTCCGAGCAGACGCATGAAGGAATTTTTACAAGGGACTATGGCTAGTGTTTCGAGCGGAGGAAATATTACTGAATATTTCAGGACAAAGGCCGAGCAATATGCGCTGGAAAACCGGCAGACCCAGAAAATGTTTCTTGAGACTCTTGCCCTCGTCTCTGAGTCCTACGTGACAGCCATGGTAGCAGGGACCTTATTTTTAATCATCCTCCAGTCGATTATGTCAGTCCTCTCCGGAGATAACAAGCCGATGTTTCTCTACGCGATCATCTATATCATGATTCCCCTGGGGAGCGTTATGTTCGTAATAATGATCAGTTCTATGACACCGGAGTCCTGAAATGGGAGTCAAAGATCATTTCAAAAATCTGGTCAACCGGGGAGTCGAAACCCCGCCTCCGCTCAAATCCGTAGAATTGAGTTCTGTTGAAGCAGATATCGATGAGATCACCAAGGGTCTGGAGCATGAGCGGAGTACCCGGGAAGGAATGGGAAAATTCCTCAAACACCCCTTTCAGGTGCTCACCGAAGAACCTGTTAACATCCTTATTGTCAGTGTTCCGCTGGCTCTCATCGTCTTTATTGGCGGTTTTATTTCGATGGTGGCATCGTATGGAATACAGGTTCTCTTCACTTCGACCGTTATTGATGATTTTATTGTTTTTGCGGTCCTGATTGCAGTTATTCCGGTGGCTTTCCTCGACTTTAAGGAGCAATGGCGAATTAAAAGTCTTGAAAACGCCCTGCCGAATTTCTTTCGTGATCTTGCCGGTATGAATGACTCCGGTATGACCCTGCCCAATGCAGTGCACATCGTTGCCAGCGCAGAGTATTCAACGCTCACGCCACATATCAGGAAGCTCGATCAGGATATGTCCTGGGGTTCCGGATTCGTTGAATCGATGTACCGGTTCGGTAAAGAGTTGGGTACCCCCCTCGCTGACCGGAGTGTTGACCTGATCGCAAAGGCAAGTAAAGCCGGTGGGGATATAAGCGAAGTCCTCCGCGCAGCGGCAAAAGATACGTTCGAAGTGGTAAATCTCGCACAAGAACGTAGCAACAATATGTTGATCTATGTGATCATAGTGCTCGTTTCGTTTGCTGTATTCCTGTTCGTTATTGCAATTCTTGTCTCTACATTTTTAACTACTATGGCCACAGCTGGTGCTTCAGCGGCGTCTTCTGGTGCGAAGGGATTTATAGGGCAAATAGATCTTTTTGGGTATAAACGGCTCTTCTCGCACGCTGCTTTGCTACAAGGTTTTTTCTCCGGACTTGTAGCCGGTCAGATGGGGGAGGGTCGGCTTATTGCAGGCTTAAAATATTCCGCAATAATGCTGTTCATTTCCTGGATAACTTTCAGATTCTTTATCTGATCTTTTTTTTTTGCTCTTTCCTTTCAGACCAGGACAAATACGGATTTTTTCTGTCTTTCAAATAAATTCAAGCAGAATCTGACCTCACCATTCAGCGAGGTGTGTTTTAAATATTGCCTGACTCATCTACCCGGAATAAAATTACGAAGAAAAAAGAAAAATCCCTGTATGTTAAAATTGTTCAGGAAATGTTTTCTGTACTATAACCCTTCAACGAGAGCAGTTCCTTTACCCTGTCGCGGTGATTACCTTGTAATTCTATAGTGTTCCCTTTAACAGTACCACCACAAGCTAGTTTACTTTTCATATATTTCGAAAGATCTTCCAAATCGATATCAGTTGGATCAAGCCCTTCAATGACCGTTACTTCTTTTCCGTATCGGCGTTTGTTCACCTTGACATTGATCCTCTGCTGTTCTTTTGCTACCTCTTCACAGATACATAGTTCTTTAGGTAGTCCACACGTCGGGCAAATCCCACCAATCATTACATGTATTTTTAAGGTTCACGTTATTTATTACCTTGCATTGCCTGAAGTATTACCGGGTTTCTCGAGTTAACGTGGAGTATTTCCGGCACTTCAAGACTTCATCCCCGCATAAGTAAGGGAGAATCTGCTTTTTATGATCCGAAAATCCACCTTGTAGTACTGAAATGTCCCTTTTTATCGTGGGTTCAGCGTCCCATGTTGGCAAGAGCGTGACCGTTGCGGCAATCTGTCGATGCCTTCTCCGGCGTGGGATTGGGGTTGCTCCTTTCAAATCCCAGAATATGAGTTTGAATTCCTATGTCACCCGGGATGGGGGGGAGATTGGTATGGCTCAGGCGATGCAGGCTGCTGCAGCCAAAGTAATTCCGGAAACCGACATGAACCCTATTCTCCTCAAACCAAAGGGTGAGTGCGTTTCTCAGATTGTGCTGAACGGGCATCCATACAAAGATGTCCATATCAGTGACTATTACAAAGAAACCCCGGAGCTTCTAAAAAAGGCACTTGAATCTTTTGAACGGCTGAAATCAACTTTTGGTCATGTGGTTGTTGAAGGAGCCGGGGGAGCCGCGGAACTGAACCTCTATGACAGGGACATAGCAAATACCCAACTGGCAAAAACCCTTCGTTTACCCATGATCCTCGTCGCCGATATTGAGCGGGGCGGAGTATTTGCCCAGATTTACGGGACGATCGAGCTCCTTCCTGCTGATATTCGATCTCTTGTCAAGGGTATCATCATAAACAAATTCCGGGGAGATCCGACAATTTTCGTGCCGGGTATAAAAAAAATTGAGGAGCTTACGGGCATTCCCGTTCTGGGGGTCGTTCCTTATTTCAATATTCCGCTACCGAGCGAGGATTCCCTTTCGATAGGAGATAAAAAAACAAAACAGGCCCTAATCAGGATTGCGGTGATCCGGCTCCCGAAAATTTCCAACTTCACGGACTTTGAATTGCTTGAGCAGCATGCTGCGGTAGATTATGTTTTACCAGGAATATCGCTTAATGGGTATGATTGTGTCATAATACCGGGAACCAAGAATACTATAGAAGATCTGGCCACGATCTTCCGGACGGGGACCGATCGGGAAATATATGCAGTGAGAGGATCGGGCATCCCGATCATCGGGATTTGCGGGGGTTACCAGATGCTCGGTAAAAAACTCGTTGATACCGGAGTTGAGTCCTCGGAAGGTATTTATGATGGACTGGGATTACTTGACTGTATTACCCGATTTGAATCATATGAAAAAAATACATTCCAGGTGAGGCGGACTGCATGTGCAGCGCCTCCCATCCTCTCAGCGATGGGGGAGGTTAGCGGCTATGAAATTCATATGGGAGTAACCGAGTCGGGCAACAACCGTGAAGCGCTTGAAGGGGATGGAAGAGTGAGTGATGATGGGCTGGTCTTCGGTACTTATCTTCACGGGCTATTTTTAAATCCATCAGCAGTAAATGCACTGCTCTCTTACCTGTATGCAAGGAAAGGAATATCCTTCACATCAATAACAGCAGGAGATTCGGATCCCTACGACGCACTCGCGGATATTTTTGAAGAATACGTCAATATGGACGCAATAGAATCATTACTGATTTCATGATCAGCAACTTTTTTTTTTAATTTTTGTTATCTTATGAAAAATTATCCAATCAGGCTGGTTATGCTATGGAACCCTTCTCCCTGACGATCGGCGCATCGTACCGCTTCAGCCTGTGCTAGGTCGACCTTATCCGTCACCCGGCATTTCGTACAGTATGCAAGGGACGGGGATTTTACAAAGGTGCCCTTGATTCTGAATTCACGGCAGTGAATGCACAGTCCACAGTGTTCGAGCGGTTCTTTTTTTCCGGGGAGACATTGTACACTCCCTTTTGTTGCGGGTATAATCCTAAAATCCTCTTCGCTCATTTGCATCAGATCTCTTTTGTATAATTTCCTTTTCCCCCAATTATATCAATTCATGCAATGGCAAGGTTTTATCCTGCTGTCATCAGCTTCGAAATATATTAATTCTGAGAATACGTCATCATCTCAATACCTGCCGGCTCACTGGCCCCCCTCCTTTATTCGCCGGTCATATTCATCGAAGAAAGATAACAGTTAACAGAGAGCACGACTCTGCCGAATTCTTTTAAAAAAAATAAAAAAAAATTTCATTAAAATATGCTGGCCCGAAACTGCATATATGCACTATAATTAAAACGATCCAGCACTAATTTTGTGCTATGAAGGTGTGCATAATGTGCGGTGGGGAAGGGACCCGGCTCCGTCCTCTGACGTTCGAACGGCCTAAACCCTGTATTCCCATAGTTAACCGTCCCTCCATCCAGCACCTGGTCTCACATCTCTCAAACATGGGATTTCGGGAGGTTGTCCTCACTCTTGGCTATATGGGTAATTCGATTGAGGAAGCACTCGGCGATGGTTCGCTTTTTGGAGTTGATATCACCTATGTGCATGAAAAAACCAAACTTGGAACCGCTGGCAGCGTAAAAAACGCCCAGAAGTATCTTGACGGACAGGATTTCCTGGTTGTAGGCGGCGACCATGTAACCGATCTGAACGTCCTTGAGTTCTACCGTGTCCATCAAAAAGAGAAAGCCACCACAACCATTGGTCTGATTTCAATTGATGATCCAAGTGAATATGGCATTGCTGAAATCGACGTGAGTTACGAGATCAAACGCTTCAAGGAGAAACCGTCGCCTGGCGAGATTTTCTCAAATCTGGCAAGCACAGGTATGTATGTCTGCAGCCCGGAAATTTTTGATGCTATTCCACAAGGTACGAAATATGATTTTGCCCGCGATCTCTTCCCCCGGATGATGGAGGAAGAATATGTACTGAAAGGCTGGCTTGCCCGGGGCAACTGGACCGATGTGGGAAGTCCGCACTCACTCCGTCAGGCAGAACGCTGGAAGCTGCAGGATATTTCCTTTACTGATATCATCGGCAACCTGTCCATGCATGGGGCGCAAATCCAGGGGCCGGTCCAGTTGGGTGATTCGATCACCCTTGGTAAGAACACCAAGGTCATCGGCCCGGTAGCCATTGGTCCGGGAACAACTATCGGTGACAATGTCTTAATCGGGCCTTACACAAGTATTGGTGACAAATGTATCCTCAGGAATAACGTGAAGGTTTTTTCTTCCTCTCTTTACAATCGGGTTGTCGTCGGCTCGAATAGTACTATATCGGGCTCAATAATAGACAACGATACCCATATAGGAGAACACTGCAGTATTGAAAACGATACGGTGATAGGTCCCCGGGTAGTCCTGCGTGATCGGGTTATTGTTCACTCTAAGACCCGTCTTTGGCCTGAAGTGATCGTGGCTGATGGGACGGTAGTCAAAGAACATGTACTGAATGAAAAATTTGATCTTCGCTATGACGGTTCCTGAGTGTTTTTCATCCGTGAAACAAATGACAACTCCCCTAGATTGAAGATACCGTCAAATGTGGCGATTATGAGTTGAATTGTCATTGATTGTCCGAAAAGCTGATCGTTTCAGCAATTTAAAGGAATTCAGCCTCTTTTTACCAGGCGGTGAGTAATTGCAACAAGCGGGTGTCGGGCGTAATCGAGTATCTGAACATCATCGAGTGTTTTTAAATTCATTGCATGCGCTGTCCGCTCCATGCCCAGTTCAATATCTTCCTTTATCTCGATGATGTACGCGTCGAGCGCTGTGATGCCGAGCTTTTTTGCTGCAATGGCCCGGTGATGCCCGTCAACAAGAATAGTCCTTCCGGGACGTTTTACAACAATAATCGGCTCAGCGAGTCCCTTCTTGATCTCGTACATCCGGCCTTCCAGTTCATCTTCATAGACCTTTGACTGGGTAGGAAGAAGATCTTTTACCGGTACCGTCCCCCTTCCCAGTTCAGGATCGACCCCATAGAGTTTCTTTAACGTCGTGATGAAATTAAACACTTTTTCCGGAGAAACATGTTCTATTTGTGAGCGGATCACGTCTGAATTGGATATTATTCCCAGCAGCCGGTTTTTCTCGTCAACAACCGGCAGTTTCTGGATTCCGCTCCGGAAGATCACCCGGGCTGCGTCATTGATATCCATATCAGGATCAGCCACTATCAGATTTTTGGACATTACCTGTTCGATGGGAGTTGTCAACTGGACAAAAAGAAGATCCCTCGCAGAAATATACCCGGCCACATTCCCCCCATCGACAACCGGGAATCCGTCGTGATGGGTCTTCTGGATATTTTCTATAACATCTTTAACGGTCCCGTGCAAATCAACACTGACGACGTCGTAGGTCATATAGTCCCTGACCTTTTTTTTATCCATCCATAGACCTTTTAGTGAAAAGAGTACTAAAAGTCATCGGAAAAAAATATGAGGGAGAAATCAGAGTTATCTCTCTCAATCCGCGTTTTTTGAGAGATTTTGTCTGGTTGAACCTGACTTCCCGGGCCACTTTTCCGGGCCCGACCGCCCCCAGGTCACATAAACCCGATACGATCAGGCGCATAGATTCTTCTCCCGATGTTTATACGTTCTCCGGTTTTTTCTGGCTTGATGAACCGAAGTGATAAAATTTTCTTTTCCGCAGGCGATCAGCCTCGGTGATTACCCGATCCTCATAGGAAATCTCAGGTATTTCCATCTGGTCATCCGATAGAGTAACCTTAAGTTAGTATTTTTAACCTTTAAATTTATTATTTACGAGCCGGGAGCGGAATAGTTTATGATGGTTGGATTATGACTTATTAGGGAGGAAAAAAAAGCATGGGTGAGAAGAAAAAGAAGGAAGCATCGACGAAACTATGGCAAAAAATCCTTATAGTGGGTGCCTGTGTCCTTTTTGTCGTGCTTATGATCGTTTCAGGCATGGGCTCTGGTTGGCTGAGTATTTTTACCGTGGTTAAACCGGGAGACACGGTGGTGATTGATTATACCCTCTATAACGTCGGGGGAACTCCAATCCTGACTACCGACCAGCAGTTATATCTGAAAACCACATCGACAAATCGGGGACTTGTATTGTCAAAACAGATCAGCATCCCCGCCAATCAGACACTAACCAGTTCGCTCTATCCCGTGCAGATTTATACAGCGGCTAGTGGATGGAGTAACCAGTTTGCAATTTTCTCTCCCGAATATAATGCGATCAGCACAGGTCTCGTCGGAATGAAAATCAATGAGCAGAAACGGATCAGCATCCCTTCCGGAAATTCTATGACCCAGAACTGGTCTGCAGATCAACTCATGCTCAACAAAGTTAATATAAGCGACATCAACGTCGGGGATGTTCTGGTAATGGGTGTTTCAGATAATCCAGGCATTGAAGTCACCAATTCTTCAGCAATTACCTATGTCCGTACCGGGGAAGTTACTCAAAAGACTCAATCAGGTGTTATTGTTGACTTTGGCTATCCCTTTGCTGATATACAGATTGTCTCAATAAACAAGCGCTAAATACTATTCACAAAAACCCTTTTTAATTTTCACACTCCATTGTTTTTCATGACCGTGCATGTGCTCTCTTTTTATCAGCCGGGGTGTATGGGATGTATGGAGCAGACCCCGATCAATGCGGAAGTCGCAAAATCTCTCAATATAACTATTGAGGAGATCGATGCGACAAAAAATCCACAATACATCAGTGAATTTCAGCTGAAGGTAACACCGACGATAGTGGTTCTCAAGGATGAAATAGTTCAGCAACGGTTTGAAGGAGTTGTTCATACAGAACAACTCATTGAAGCACTTAAAAAATATCTATAACCGGCAGCCGTAGATTCGCTTAATCCGGTGAGCGACAGTTTTCCATCCCTCTTTTCTCATCAGCGGACCATCACGCAGTTTAAGGTGTGAAACTTTGAATCTTTTCCCCGATGCGACATACATCTCACCTACCACAAACGGCTGTTCGCCATCACATTCCATGTAAACCGGCGCTGTTTTTCTGCCATCATGAATAGAGATCTTTACCACTACCTGTTCGATTGTGCGGGTCCACAGAGCAGTAATATCGGGGGCCTTTGCCTGGTTAACCCGTTTTTCGCCGCTTTCAATAGAAGTTACTTCTACGCCAAATGCTTCCTCGCCACACTCTGCAACGAGATGGTCTCCCACACTGCACTCGTCATCTTCTGCGAGCTCAATCCCACAGACCAGGGATGTCCCTTCCTTGGAAACAATCGCTTTGACCATGACAGATTGGGGTTCGGTTTCTTTTTTTATGCGCTGGTAATGACCGCAGGTAGTGCAGCGGACAAGCAGATCGCGGGATTCAGTGACCATTTCGTGTTCGGTCTCGTCGTTGCATTCGGGGCAGTGGACGGTAATAAACATTGAATATGCATGGCAACCCTTACCTGATAAAGTATGGAGGCTCAGGACATTGTGTATTGCCGGGGGCACCCGCTCGTTCTTGGCAGTCATCCGACAACTTTTGAAGTAACCCGGGAGGACTACCTGACGAAAAAGGGCAACTGCATTATCGGCATTGCGGCCGACAAGGGCTGCAGTGAATTGTCACCCGCATTCAAAAACGTGATTGCCCATGATGATGCCATTCTTATCACCAGGCTTTCCTGTGGCGGGGTAACGGTAGAAGTGAAGTCACGAGGGTCCTCGTTGCTGACCCTTGATCATCCGACCGACATGGTCTGGAGACGGAGTTCCTTTGTCTGTGGCCGGACAATCGGTATCATGACCGATTATGTGGCGGTAACTTTGCCCAAACCGCTTATCATGAATCTTATTGAAGGAAAAGAAATGATCATTTCGCTGACTGCTATACGTCCCGGGAAAGGGTTGTAATCTTTATTTCGGCCTCGTTAAGAATTTCTTCGCATTGTTTTACGAGAGCTGCCCCCTGTTCGTAGAGCCGAATGCTCTCGTCGAGGTGGGTGTTCCCGTCTTCAATTGTTTCAATAATTTTTTTCAACTGTTCAACTTTGGTCTCGTAGGTTTCATTCATGTTCCACACGCTCCACGGTCATGTCACTTCTCCCGTCATAAAATCTGATATTTATCTTGTCCCCTTTGTCGAGAACGGAAATACTTTTTACTATCTTGCCCGACTTCTCTGCCATACAATACCCCCGTGAAAGTACTGCAAGAGGATTTCTCCCCTCAAGAGCAGTTCTCATACCGGCGAGGAGAAGGCGTTCACGCTCAAGCCGGGTGGTAAATGCCCTTTCGAGCCGGTCAGACAGATCTGCAATATTCTGTTTTCTCTCTTCCAGTTTCCTGGTAAACCTCTGGGGACGGAGACGATCACAAATGTCAATAAGCTCCTCTTTTTCCCGCTCAATCCGTGTCTGCATGACCGAAATCATCACATTTTTCAGATCTTTTAACCGCGCAATCAAAATTTTCCGGTCCGGGACAACAAGTTCTGCTGCGGCTGAGGGTGTTGCTGCCCGCAAATCTGCTGCAAGATCACTCAGCGTTATATCTACCTCGTGGCCAATTGCACTCACGACCGGGACCGGACATGAGACAATTGCGCGCACAACATCCGGATGATTGAAGGGGAACAGATCTTCAAAGCTTCCCCCTCCACGGGCTACGATGATGACGTCCACCAGGCCCTCAAGGCATGCGATAGCAAACGCGATCTCCCGGTGAGCCTCCTCACCCTGCACGGCAGTAGGTGAAATGATAATCTCCAATGGATAACGCCGCTCAACAACGGTCCTGATATCGTGGATCACCGCACCGGTCAGAGATGTTACCACGCCGATTTTCGACGGGAATAATGGAAGAGCTCGTTTACGATCCAGGGCGAAACATCCCTCTGCAGCAAGTTCCTTTTTCCAACGCTCGACGAGCAGAAATTTTTCGCCGATACCGGCTTTTTTTATTCTGGTGACCTGTAACTGGTATGATCCATGCGGAGCATAGACCCGGACAGTCCCGGATACAGTCACCTCCATACCCTCAGAGGGATCAAATGACAGATTTTCTGCGTCGGATCGCCACATCACGCATTTGATGACCGCGGCAGTATTGCCCCCGCCTTTTTCCGAAAGAGAGAAGTAGCGATGTCCCCGTGCATGGTGGGTATAATTGGTTATTTCTCCGCGAACCAAAATATCCCGGAGAAGATGAGTGTCAAGGAGCCCTTCAATAATCGCTGAAAGCTCGGAGACCCGGTAGGGTGCATCCTCAACTCTGGTCGGGATATCAGGGCGGTTGAACCAGTCCATCAACAATTATTAGGCTAAAACCTCATATGAAGTAGTACTACCATGACATCTTTTTCCGTCGCGAGTATGTTTTTTCATGAGTACACCATTAATGAAATATTCTCGTTTGTTTCCCGCGCCGGATTGAATGCCATGGAGTTCTGGCTGGAGACGCCGAATTTCTGGCTTCGTGACCTTCCCGTGAATGAGGTGATAGCGAGCAGGAACGAGCACCCTGAACTTGCCACCCTGACTGTCCATGCACCCATTCTCGACCTGAACCCCTGCTCCATCAATCCTGAGGTGGCCCGGGTGTCCGTGGAATATTCCGTCAGGGCTATCGCGATAGCAGAGCAGTTGGGAGCACATATCCTGACGGTTCACCCGGGACGAAGAACGGCAAAACGTCCCCCCAGTCCGGCAGACTTTAAACGATTTGATCACTTTGTCTCCACGATCCGCGAGGTGGCGACCGGTAATTCGATCAAAATTGGCATGGAAAATATGGAACCAATCGTTAATTCGCTCCTCTGTTCGCCGGAACGCATGCGTTCACTGCTTGACGAAGAACCATGGTTGTTCTTTACCCTCGATGTTGCGCATGCAATGGCAAAATCAGGTGACGAGCCTGTCAGGTATATCGAACTCTGTTCCGATCGACTTATTAATGTGCACCTCAGCCGGTTCGAGAATGGTAAAGCTCACTATCCCCTGGACCGGCATGCATCTATGGCGACGGTCATGGAATCTTTAAAAGAACACCATTTCAAAGGAAGCCTTACTCTCGAGATTGAGGACCTGAACCTGCAGCATTCCCTGACTTATGATGAAAAGATCGCACTGCTTGCAAGAGATTGTGCTTTTATGCGGGAATGCATGGAATAAAGCGCTGGTTTTATTTAATTCCCTTCCGAATAAGGTAGTGTATTTTTATTTATGATCAAGAATAATCTGCGTGCACCAGCACGGCGTGAAATGCGATGATAGAGTACGTTGTTGAAATCCTGCTCTTTATCATCTGTGTCATTCTCTCGGCATTTTTTTCGAGTTCGGAAGTCGCCCTTATCTCTATCACCCGTGCAAAAGTACGGACGCTCGTCAATGAGGGTCTGCCGGGATCAGATGCCGTGGCGGCATTAAAGGAGTCCCCGGAACACCTTCTCATCACGATCCTTATCGGTAACACCGTTGTCACGACTGCCGCAGCATCAATAGCAACTGCTGTCGCAATCCAGATCTTTGGCGATATTGGAGTGGGGATCGCGACCGGGTTCGTTATAATCATGTTGCTGGTCTTCGGCGAGATTGGTCCCAAGATCTATGCAGCCCGGGCATCGGATTCGTTTGCACTCACGATTGCACCGGTAATCCTTTTCTTCTCCCGTATTTTTACCCCGGTTATCTGGCTTGTCGAACGGATAAGCCCGAAGTTTGGCATCGGAAAGGAGGTCGCGGAACCGGCAGTGACCGAGGAGGAGATCAAGGAATGGATCGATGTCGGCAAGGAGGATGGTACCATCGAACAGGGAGAACAGGATATGCTCTACTCGGTGCTCGAATTTGCTGACACCACCGCACGCGAGATTATGACGCCCCGGGTTGATGTTATACTTATGGAAGACACGGTAACCTTTGAAGAGGCGATCAGGATCTTCAATGAGTCCGGCTTCTCCCGTATTCCTGTCTACCATGACCAGATAGACAACATCACCGGGATCCTGAATGTCAAGGATGTCTTCTCTGCCATGGTCTCGCACCGGAAAGATTCGACCATAAAGGAGGTAATGTATGACCCCATGTTTGTACCCGAGACAAAAAAGATTGACGACCTGTTAAAAGAGCTCCAGGTAAAACGGGTGCAGATAGCGATCGTCCTTGATGAGTACAGCAGCTTCGTGGGGATCGTGACTGTCGAGGATATTCTTGAGGAAATCGTCGGCGATATCATGGACGAGTACGATAAGGAGGAACCTGAAGTCCAGAATATTTCCGAGGGAGTCTTTGTCATCGATGCTCAGATGTGGGTAGAGGATGTCAACGAGCGCCTGGAGATCAATCTTCCTGTGGATGAATCCTACGAGACCATTGGAGGCCTTATCATCGACCGGCTCGGTCACATCCCCCTCCACCCCGGAGAAAAAGTTGAGGTCAATGAAGGGAAGATCACGCTGGTTGTATTGCAGATGCATGGACGGCGGATTGTGAAGGTAAAAATTGTTATCCATTCCCGACAAGAGGACAGTACTTCTTAAAGATCCAGACAAGCGTTTAGGCAATTTGAGAGAGAGCACGATGAAGAAACGTATCGCGGTACTGGCATCAGGCAGGGGATCAAACTTTCAGGCAGTAATCGACGCTATACGGGATGGAAAAATCCCGGCACGCTGTATTGCACTTATTACTGATAATCCGAAGGCATATGCAATTGAACGGGCAAATATAGCAAAGATCCCGGTAACGGTCATCGATTATGCATCGTTTCCCTCACTCGGGATGTACGAACGCTCTCTCCTTTCGGCAATGCATAAGGCTGATGTGGATCTCTTTGTGCTCGCGGGATACATGCGTATCGTTGGTGCAGATATCGTCCGCTCATTTCCGGGGAAAATGATGAACATACACCCGGCCCTCCTGCCGAGTTTCGCCGGACTGCATGCTCAGCGGCAGGCAATTCATTACGGGGTGAAAGTATCCGGATGCACAGTGCATTTTGTTGACGAAAGCCTTGATGGCGGACCAATCATCATCCAGCATTGTGTTCGCGTTGAAGATGATGATGACGAGGATTCGCTTGCCGGGCGGATCCTCCAGCATGAGCACGAGTGTTTCCCCGAAGCCATTAAACTGTTCTGTGAAGGCAGGCTGGAAATTGTGGGAAGACATGTTATAATCCGCTGATTTTTTTCTCTGCTGTATCCAGGACTTTACGAAACCGACTAATAAAATCCTCTCTCGCTCTGCAGAAACAGGTATGATACGATTCAGTTCATTCCTTACCCATTAAAATCGCATTACCTACTAAGACCTCCTGCATCAGGAGCTCTCCGAAGTACTGCGGGCAGCGAGATTTTTTTGAATTTTTAGTTACTCATCCACCGCGGGTGTGCCCCGTCGGGCGTGACGGTATTCATCGTACCTGATGGGTAGTGTGTGGTTACAATTTTCGGATCATATCTAAAAAAAGAAACGGATTTCCCGGTTTGACGCAGCATCCCAAGAGACACATGGGGGAATCCCGCATGAGTGTCCATATTCCTCCACTCACTTTTTATTCAAACCGGACTGACTGTTCCTTTTATATCCAATACGCAGATAGATTACCACATCAAGGAGTAAATAACGAGACGATGAAAGAGAAATCCCGCAACCCTGCAACAAAAAAGATCGCCCGGGAGCGTATTGAGGTCCTGTTTGAACAGGCACAAAAGGAATTTTGTGCACATCCGGAACGGAGCAATCGTTATGTCGATATCGCACGAAGGATTGCTATGCGCCAACGGATCCGTATTGATCGGGAGCTCCGTCGCCAGTACTGTCATCACTGTTATTCATTTCTCGTGCCAGGAAGGAATATGCGGGTGCGGGTACACCGGGGCAATGTGGTCGTTACCTGCCGTTGCTGCAATAAACAGACCCGTTACCGTTTAGTGAGGATTCATGTCCCTGAAAGCTGACCGATCGATGCAGGACCTCAAACCGACCGTATGGATCGGTAAACAGGGCTGTACCGAAACCATGATCGATGAGATTGTGGAACAACTCAAGAAACGCACAATGATCAAAGTAAAATGGCTCCAGAATATAGAAATCGACCCGGAAAACGTTGCTTCCCGGGCTCATGCGACGCTCGTCGAAGTGCGTGGAAGGACGATGGTGCTTGAAGAAAAAAAGAAAACAGCCAAAAAATAACCAGCATTTTTCTTCAGGCATGGCGGAGAACTACTGCCAGAAACGTATAAAAACCTTATCCACGAATATGTATAGACTGTTAGTAAAAAAATGAACAGTGAGGTCCCTAAATGACAACGGTATTTGATGCCTCGGCTGACCACCTCATCAGGAAGGTCGCAGAGGAGCTCAGGAAACGGAAGGAAATTACTCCACCGGCATGGGCTTCCTTTGCAAAAACCGGGGCACATAAAGAGATGCCGCCCGAAGATCCGGACTGGTGGTTTGTCCGGGTGGCGGCAGTGTTGAGGCGCGTCTATGTCGATGGTCCGCTGGGCGTCGAGAGGATGCGGAGTTTTTACGGCGGCAAAAAGAACCGCGGTTCAAAGCCGAATGCTTTCAGGAAAGGCAGCGGATCTATCCTTCGCAAATCCCTCCAGCAGCTGGAGGCTGCGGGACTCGTCATGCATGACAAGACCGGTCGTAAAGTATCACCTGCAGGTATGGCATTCCTTGATAATATGGCACATGAAGTCAAGCTTAACCCTCCGGCACCGGTACCCAGGCACCTGAAGGCAGCAGCAGAACCCGAACCTAAAAAGGCAGAAGGGAAGAAGTCCGACTCCAAGAAGGAGAAGGGTGAGAAGGTCAGCGGTGTCAAGGGAGAAAAGACCGAAAAGGCTGAGAAGACCGAAAAGAAACCATCAGCAAAAAAAGCTGAAGGTAAGAAACCAGAAAAATCTGAAGCACCCCAGTGAGGCAAACGCATGGGAGACGACGAGCTTAGTGAACTCCGCAAACGCAGGATGGCGCAGTTGCAGCAGCAGGCTGGCGATCAACAGGCAATGCAGGCAGAGCTCGAACGCCAGGAGCGGATGAAGTCTCAGGTGCAGATGGTGTTGATGTCGATACTCGAGCCCGATGCCCGGGAGCGGCTGAATACCATCAAACTGACGAAACCGGATTTTGCAAGTGCTGTCGAACAACAGCTCATCCAGCTTGCACAAAGCGGGCGTCTCAAAAATAAGATCACGGATTCGCAACTCAAGGATCTGCTCAGGCAGCTTGCGCCAAAGAAACGTGATTATTCAATTACGCGAAGGTAATGAAAGCAGGAGTGCTCTACAGCGGCGGAAAGGACAGTTCCCTTGCAGCCATAATGCTGGGTACGTATTACGAGGTTGAACTCAATGTATTTGTGTTTGACCCGTCCCGCCAGGTCCCATCGGTGGATGCTGCGGCACAAGTGCTGGGGTTTCCTTTAATAAAGAGAGTATTCAGGAAAGGATTGCTGGACGAGATGGTGGATCTGGTGAATGCATGCGGGTATCCGAATGATGCAATCAATAGAGTTCATCAGATCGCTGTTGAAACTCTTTCCGCTGAATACAAGATAGTAGGTGACGGCACACGGTTTAATGACCGGGTGCCGATGCTTTCGAGAGCAGAAGTCCAGAGTCTTGGCAACCGGACCGGGTGTTCGTACGTGCGACCGCTCCTTGGGTATGTCAAGCCCGAAGTTGACCGGCTGGCCGACCGTTTCCTCGTGGTAAAATACGGGGAGACGGGAACCATCAGTAATGGTGATTATGAGACCGAGATCAGGGAGGCGGTATCCGCTCGCGGGATAAATCCCGCATCCCTGTTTCCGGTTCATCATGACCAGTCACTCGTCATCGGTAAAAAAAGCGATATTCTTCTCAGGTGATACAAAATGAGTAAATTGAGCAAAGGCAGGAAAATCCGGCTGGCAAAAGCATGCGACCAGAACCGGCGTGTACCCCAGTGGGTTATGGTAAGAACCAAGCGATCCGTTGTTGCGCACCCGAAACGGCGCAACTGGCGAAAGAGTACGCTGAAGGTGTAAGATAATGGCAGAACAGATGCAGGAACACATTTATATCATCCCGTTGCGGGATGCCCGGAGAATGCCCCGCTGGAAGCGGAGCAACGGCGCCATAAAAGACATCAGGAAGTACCTTGCAAAGCATATGAAGAGTGACGATGTAAAGCTCGATCAGGGTATCAACGAAAAGGTGTGGAGCCGGGGCAGTTCAAAGCCGCCGTCAAAAATCCGGGTTCGCGCCATGAAGATGGAGGACGGGCAGGTTCAGGCCGAACTTGCACCGGAATCGTAAGATGGAACGCACGATCACGCTTGCCGGCGATCCAAACATCGGCGTTTTTTCCCGGGTACTCGGTAATATAGCTATAATCCCTCCGGACGCCCCGGAGGAGTATAAACAGGCACTTACCCGGGCCCTCAGCGTCGAGCTTATAGAAACGACGATCCAGGGAAGTCCCATTATCGGATCGCTCGTAGCCGGTAATAACCGTGGAATTGTCATGAGCGGGCTCGCGACAGAAGATGAGATCGCGATGCTCGAAGCGTATAGAAAAGTGCTGCTCCTCAAGGAGTCGATGAATGCAGCAGGCAACGTGATCATGGTAAACGACACCTTTGCCGCAGTCCATGAAGACATGCCCTCAGACCTTGCGCATGAGATCGGTGAATTTCTGGAAGTGGAGGTGATCCACCTGACCCTTGGCGGTGTGAAAACCGTTGGAATGGCCGGCGTCGCTACGAACAAAGGTATTATCGTGCATCCCCGGGCGACCGCACACCAGATTGCACGACTTGAAGAAGTCGCCAAGATCCCCGTTGGCACGGGCACGGTCAACATGGGGAGCGGTCTTGTAGGTACCGGTCTCCTGGTTAATGAGACCGGTTACATTGCGGGAAATGCCACAAGCGGGTTTGAACTAGGACGGATAGAAGACATATTTGGATTTCTGGAGTAAGTATGATGGAGAATCAGAAGTTTGAGGTTAAGGGAACATTCAGGATGGGTGAAGACTGGATGCCCTATACGAAAGTGATTGAGGCACCCAATGAGAAGCAGGCGCAGGAGCGAACATTTGCCGTCATCGGCAGCAAACATAACCTGAAGAGACGGTATATCAAGATTGATGCAGTCAGCCCGGTGAAGGCTGAGTAATTTTTTATTCTCTCTTTTATTGCTGACGTTCTTAGGGTGTTGACGTAGATCGCTCATTTAGCCATCACTGATGCATTGGGGCGGATCCGGACTCTTTTTAATTGACGGCCCGGAACCGGATTGGTAAGAAGCCGTCGTCAATCTCTGGTACAAAAGGTACTGATAAGCGCCGGTACTGACGGGTCGGGAAGTGAGAATGAAACAATTTATTCATCTGACAACATATGCAAGATAACGACCGGCAAGAGGTTTTCCCGATGGCACCAAATTCCGACGAATGGTTCCGGCAGGCACAATACGATATCGGTACCGCCGAATTACTCGTCTCCGCAAAACGATATCCCCCGGTGATATTCTTCTGTCATCTTGCTTTGGAAAAAGCTTTGAAAGCTTTGTACGTGGAAAAATTCAACGACAGTCCGGACAAGACCCACAGCCTCGTATTTCTGGTTGAAATCCTTGAACTGGAATTACCACAAAAGTTCATGGACTCACTGTTCGTCATCAACCGTATCGGCATTACCGGACGATATCCCCATAACCTTGATGTGGTTCTTGAACAATATACCAAAGAAAAGACAGAGAAAATTGTTCGCGAGACAAAGGAGATTCTCACATGGTTGATGCAAAAGTCCTCGAAGCGGTAAATTTTTTCAGCGCTGTCGTGAGTAAAAACGGGATCCATATCCACGATCTCATCCTGTTCGGGTCATCGGGTCTGGGAACGGCAACTCCTAAAAGTGATATCGATATCGCAATAGTCTCCACCGATTTTGCAGGCAAGGATATTTTTGAGCGGGCACTCATGACGAAAGATGCAGAGATCCAGACCGTCAGGAAATTTAGGATTGCTCTCGATGTGCTTACATTGACTCCGGAAGAATACCGGGATCCGACTTCTCTTATTGCAGGCACGCTTAGAAAGGGAATCATTGTGCCGACCGTCTCATCCGCATGAGATTATCGGGGATGGATACTCCGGGCCCGGACCCGCTTTTCGTACTCACCAGTGGTGCGGACCCGTCCTCTTTTTTGGTTGACGGACCCGGAACCGGATTGGGAATGGGGCCGTCGTCAAGTGCTGGTAACCGAGGGCACTGAGGAGCGCGGCGTGAAGGAGGGGTTTGAGATGTCGATGAAAAAGAGAAATTATCTGAAAATAAGATTTCATTCACGTGATTTTTCTGATTTCAGATCGTCAAGGTATTTTTCCAGCATCGGAAATGTTGCATAACTTTTGTCTAAAATACTTATCATTGACGATAAACCTGCAATTGCCGGTTCACGGAGAATGGAGTGCTCTTTTCGAACCTATATACTTCAGCTTGAGCGGCTTCCTGAGTAGCTAATCCATTCGGTGGAATAAAAATTGATATCTGTAGACCCACCAGTTGTCGTCGTCTTGGCGATAATCCGTCGCGACCTTAAGATTGTTGTCGTAGCCCAACAACGTTACCGTCAGCGTCCCTGACCTGAGCTATTAACAAACCACCCCCTGCCTCCTTAACATCCTGTACAACTTCAGCACCGACTTCAATCATTGCCTGAAGACTGCTTTTGATATCCTTTACATCGGTATAAGCAATAGGACCCACTTTAGAGTTAGGGTCTAATCCGACTTCCTGATTGCCAACCCTATAACCTACATAGTAGGCGCTATCGACATACGGTTTAGCGCCGAGAAACCTGCCATAAAATGCTTTAGCTTTTTCTCTATCCTGAACCGGATAAACGATCAGTTTAATGTTTTGTGCCATAATTTGCCTCCTGACCGCATTACATCCCGAGGAATTTTAGCACGCCATAGACCAGGAAAGCGGGCCAGACGAGCGCTTTAAGGAATCCCAGGACTCCGGCCAGCAGACTTGTGGCAGTAGTGAGGTAATATACCAGGGCACCGATGAAACCCAACCCGTAAAAGGCGCCTCCGGATCCATGGCAGTACGCATGATCTTTCATTCCCCAATGTGACCAGCACGGATTTTTCGTGCATTGCCCGGATGTTTCGTTCTCCATATGACTGAACTCATGATTCTAACTATATAATTCTTTTTTTTCAGGAAAAAATCTCAATGCGGTCATTGACTGGCGGATCACAAGGATATCCGCACCTTTCTTGAGGGTGTCCTTGACGACGTTTACCCGCACGCCACCGGCTAATCTATGCCTTCGGGAGCCCGAAAATCATGATCCAAAACAGGGGTTTCCTTCATCGCGACCGTGTTACCCCCCAGCTATGTCGAGTTTTGCCTCCCATTAGCGTACATTTGCGTTTTACAGTGGCTAGCAAAACGCTCCGTTTGGCGTAAATCCTGCTCTACTGGCGTTTTCCGGAAAAGTGTGTAAAAGTGTACGGTTTTTTGCAGGTAATTCCGGAAAAGAGGTGCCCGGAAGGGCAATCCGGGGCTGTACAGGGCTCAGATTGGAGGTGGGGAGGGGTGGGTTTTTAGGAGGGGATATAAGACGGTGGAAGGGTGGGTGGATGTTGGGATCGCGATCGGTGCCGGTACCGATGCCACTGAGAAGTGGCAGTACGGAAGGGTGGGACGCAAATGGAGAAAAGAGGATGACAAATGGGTTTTGTCGAGTTATGAGATCGACGAATTTTCAAAAATATAAAGATAATACGCTATTTCAAAGATTTGAGACTAACAAGAAAATTTTTCAATCATCAAAAATTTATTGCTATCCTTGCCTACGTAAGTTTTAATTGATGATAACCCTTCAATCGCAGGATTACGAAGTATCGCATGTTCTTGTCCTAATGTGTAAACTGCAGCAATAGCAGCATCTTGTGTTGCTGAACCATATACTGGGTCTAAAAGAGCTGTACTAAGTTTATTTGCAGAGGATAAAAATTTAGAATTTTCAAAATCTTTATAGTCATCTTTATTTATAATCCCATTCTGAAATAAACCTTCAACGACTTTTTCAGATAAAACTGGATCATACCTACAATTCGCCATCTGCATCATTTTGCTAAAATGCGTCAACAACCGGATATTGGATTCAATATTGGCCGTATTGCTTTGTCTTTTTTCAATTTCAACTTTAAGAGATAGTTATTTACAGCCAACCAAGATCCGATAGCTATCGTAATAAGCGAGACGAAGCCTGATATTGGAATCAGCCAGTCTTTAACTCCGGATAAACCTTGAAAAAATCCTATTAGGATTAGCGTTGCTAATGGAAGCGCAATAATTAATCCAAGACCAGACCAAAGAATCGTTTTGAGCAGTTTTTCATCCATAGAATTTTGCTCCGTTTCTTACTTATTTTATTTCTTGCGCGATTGGAGACCTTCATTGTTTCGGGCAAAATTTTATCTATTTATTAAAATTAAGACGCATTACCTCATAAGGCTTCAATAACAATGAGATTCCCGGAACGGGTCCAGACAAGTTCACACCTCACATATTCGCCGCGATTGGTACCGAGGCCGTCGTACAGTTGCTGGTACTGAGATCCAAACCACAAATCCGACCCCCTGAAAAACCCCAAACGGTCTAAACCTCATCCGGTCCTGACTTTTGCCCTCCAAATGTGGCTAAATATGACATCAATTATTCCCGTCGAGAAACCTCTGCAATTTCCGGGTTCTGTTCCGCGGTTTTGAGAATTATGACCTCCGATCCATGTGATTTTGGGAAAAGAGGTACAACCGGAAACGTCGCGGGTTTCGTTGTACCGGAATTCCTCCAGGCTCATCCAGGACCAGTGATGCTATCCGAGTTGGGAGTTCTACGAAGGAACGCCCTTTAGTACGGACTGGTCGGGTCGCATGCGTGCTGGGCGGACCCGCCCTCTCAGTGATTGACGGACTTGGAACCGGATTTAGTACCGGACCCGTCATCAATTGCCGGAACCGGGGGCACTGAGGAATGTGGGGTACGGACAGGTCCGTGATGCGTGCAGTGGGGCGGGGTCCGGGCTTGTGGTGGTTGGGTGGACCCGGGACTGGATTATAGGGAGGCCGTCGTCAATTGCTGGTACCGAAGAGCACTGAAGATTAGCCGGTACGAAACAGTCGAAGAATTTGATGTTGAAAAAGTATATTCCTTACTAATGCCCGAATTGTTATTACTGCGGGGAAAATAATGGACGTTCAAATGGATAATATTCAATCAAATTTTAATCTTGCAGATGTCACGTT
>Ga0209777_10001612_pt1 | contig 31914 bp, 69 predicted proteins | sample FrelakmetHBP12HB_FD_187147 | JGI IMG/M metagenome (GOLD analysis project Ga0209777, IMG submission 187147) | Freshwater lake sediment microbial communities from the University of Notre Dame, USA, for methane emissions studies -HBP12 HB (SPAdes)... | ecosystem: Environmental > Aquatic >... | reverse complement strand
AAGAATTTCGGCTGCTTTGAACCACTGTGGGAATCGCTCTGGCGTACAATTAGTCAGATAGCCACAATCTTCAAAGGACCATTTGTCTGTAACGATGAACATATCAATCATCAGTTCCCTGAACATCGTGTACCTTTCTTTCCTCCAGCCACTTCTCCAGGGCGCTCCTGACCAAGGCTGGGTTGCTTCCCTTCCCCTTCCTCATCACGGAACCTATGAGCGCGTTGAAGGCAGCTTTCTTCCCAGAAAGAAAGTCACTGACAGCATCTGGGTTCTCATCCAGAACCTCCCCGACTAGTTTGCTTATGGCGTCAGGGTCATTGTTCTGTAGACACCCGTACTCTCTGGCAATCTTCAGAATCAGAGCATGCCAGAACTCTGATTCGGTTATCCAGCGGGCATCTGGATTGCCGTCAACTGGATGCCCGCTTTCCTGTTTTATCTCCAGGATGAGTTCTGTTAACCTCTCCCTACTGAGAGGTGGGACTGTCTTTGTCATATTTCTTGATTTCCTCCGTGAAATCCACGAAGGTAGCCACTATCTTCTGGATGGCTATCTCCGGAGCAGACCATTGTACTATAGAGGTCAAATCCTTCTGCAAGGTCGCAAATAGTTCCCAAGGGATGGTGTGATCGCCTGTGGGCTTGTAGGCCCGTTGAAGGCGAAGGATCATGTGCTCTACGTAGAGCGCACCGTCAATCTTGGTCCAGCCCAGGAAGTTCCTTTTCTCCTTGGTGTCAGGGTCATACTCGCTGAGCAGGGCACGTTGCATTCCGAAGCACTCGGCCTGGAGAACTGCTAGGTCCATCATCTTCCCCTTCCATGATTGAGGCCAGAAACATGCCTGGAATGTGCAGTAGGAGAGCCTGGATTACGGCCTTTCTCTGGATTAGTTCCGCCATTTGGTCGTTACAGGCTACCACTTTGGCGGTCAGAGACTGTCTTCTCCGGTTTCCCCTTAGCGAATGCAGGAAGATTCTCATCTGCCCCTCTTCTCAGGGTCTTTGTATGACTTCCCAAGGGCCTCATAAATTTGGGATTCCGTCTCAGCCGCTACCAGCTTGCCATCCTGGTCGAACAGACCTTTCTGGTTGAGATTCCAGCCTCGGCCCTTAGCCTTCATTCGGTAGGCAATGGTGTAATTGCTTGGGCCGGTGAGGTAGAAGAGCATTGCGCCCCAATAGGCTGGTTCTGCGCGGAAGACGTTGAATTGCTGGCCTTTGAATGTTCCGGAGACTCGTTCTGTGCCGCCTTCGAAGATTTCGAAGCCTGGGATTAGCTTGAGGAGTTCTAGATCTCCTTCGACGATGAGATCGACATCACCAACATAACGGGATTTGCGGCGAATTGAACCTGCTACTTGGGTGTGGATGATTCCGAGCTTGGTCAACACAGTTGTGAATTCTGTGCAGAGTGCTTCGGCTTCTATAAGCAGCATCTGGACTTTTTTACTTGGCATTTATTGTCCTCCGGGATTTGGGACCCGTCCCTCACAAGAGGGTGCCTTACAGGGAGTTATCCTCCCCGCCCTCGGCAATCTGGAATCCTTCTCCGCTTTAAGAGATTCTCCACAGCCCCCCTAAGAGTTGGGGCATGTTCTTGATTACCGTCGTCTGTAACATTTTGACCAGATGTCAAATAGGCGGTTCCTTTCTATGAGTCCACCAGAATCTGGCAACCACCGTAATCCAGGTGGTTAGGATAGCTAGAATGAAAATCAGAAAGAAACTCATACAACAACCCTCGTGTGCCACACAACGAACTCAATCATCTTCCTCATCTTCCTCATCTTGCTCATCTTCCTCGTCATCTACGTCATCGTGGTCGGGAAGAGCTTCAATCCGCTCCTTCACTTCCTTCTCAGTGCCGATGAAGAAGATAGACGTGCCATTACCCAACTCGAAGTGGTAGACCTGCTTACCACGGCTCTCAGCCCGCTTGCCAAGTTCGAAGCCATTCTCGAAGATCTCAAGGCCCGTGCTGCCGTCACAATCGTAGCCGTTGGGCACTTGCACATCAGCCTCATCCTGCACGGCATCTCCGTCTTTGGTCTTGATGAGCTTCTGCAATTCCTTACTGCTGACGAATGTGTCCATTCTCTCTCCTATTCCAGGGTCACCGGAAGTAACAAATGTATTTGTCCAAGTTCTTTTTGGACAGACGGCATGACACTTTTCTCCACGTCTACCATGAAATCAGCCACGGTGTACCAATCGTCATCCTTCTCACTCTTACCTGGATAAATCTGAGCATTCTGGTCAATTCCTGGGCATTTACACAACTCATGCAGGAGCGCCAGAACGAAAGTTTGGCAACCACCACTAAGGCAATCGTAATAGTTGTAGGCGATGAACTCTGTCAAGAATCGAGTTGGATCTTGTTTCTTAAATTTATTCCTGAAGTCCAAGTCCTGCCTTATTCGGAAGAAAGCATCAATCAGAAGAGATAGAGGCGAGAGCTTCTCATCTTCCTGTCGGCCCTTGAACTGAAAATCGGGAATTGCCTCTTCTCGGAAGATTGGTCTGGAGATCATTAGCCTACCAAGACGAAGTGTCTCCTCATAGGTCAGTTGTCTGGCCGAGTAGAAGACTATTTCGTCGTTGTTGATCATTATTTCACAGCGTTCTACGATATTACGGAACACGCCTTCGACCTTAATGCCTTGACGGAGTTGATTAAGCTGTTTTGGTGACAGCTCCATCTTGTTGTCGCTCATCGTAAGTTCCCCTTTCCGCACTCCTCTGGATTAAAGCGATTCTACTATTTCCCGCATTTCCTCAGAGGGGGATAAAATTTCCATAGCCTTGAAAGAAAAATTCTCTGCCCAACTACGCCGGTTCTCGTTAGGATCTGTCCGTAGCTTCTCCAGGACATTCTCCCTGGCGACTTCCTCATTGATTGCCCTGACCACAAAAACCGGTACGTGGGGAAGCCGCGCAAGCGCCGAAGCGAGATAATCTTCATCAATCCTGACGCGAACCAAAAAGATTTTCAACATCACATCCTCCTCCTAGCCACCCAGAGCTTTATATCAAAGATGCACTCTGGTTGAACTCCTGCTCTATCTAATTCCTCTCGATCCAACCAAAGCCAGCAAAGATGCCATCATGACTTGAGCCTGAGTTGGCGGCTGAGATGGCCTCTTCTTTGGAGCATACAGAATCTTCCCGCCCCCATCATCGGTCACAATGACCTTCTCCACGTCCAAAGTATCAGCGATGTCTTTCTGATTCTGGCAGAACCAACCCATCAGTCTCGCCAACTCCAAGTCCTGCTCTTCTAGCGGTACTGGCACCTGGCTCGGATCGAGGAAAGGTCCATACTGTTTTTCGAGGAATTCTTGTTGGCGCTGGTGCGCTCTAAGTCTACTCGCCACGCTCATTGAGTGTCTCCATGTGATTCATTGGCGGTTCTTTACCCCATTGCTGTCCACATTTCTCGCAAGGATGAGTCACGTGTCCTTCGCATTCAGGTGAACAAGGCACTCCAGGAGTGAATGTCAATTGGAGAGTAGGTTCGATCACTCGACCAGTAATTGACTTTATCACCGGTCTCTTAGCCATCCAGCCGCCAAGAGGATGTGGATCCAGGATTCCTTGTCGAGCCATGTCACAGAGAAATTGATCGACCATGCCTCTGTCAACCCATTTCTCCAATCCCCAACCTCTAAACTCGGTGGGGACTTGTGCTAGAAACCCTGGTTTCTTGGCTCGTTCCATGTCTTCCTGCAACAACGTCGCTGCGGATTTTCTCACCCAAGCCCTAGCTGCGTTATATGCTGGCTTGGGGATGATCTGGGTATAGCGTTGTTGATATTTTCTGCGGTTGACACCGACATTTCGCATTTTGATGCGGGTCTCTCGCATTTGTTGGTTGTGTTCAGTTATCTTCTTTTCCGCTTCCTCAGGAGGAAGGGTTGCTCTGCAGATTTGTTCAAAATTCATTCTTGCTAGTCGTTGGATGCTGTCTGACATTTTGTCCTCCTGGACTTGGGACCAGGACCCTTTCCACGGTGGAAAGGGTGGCCTTAGCGGGAGTTCTCTCCCGCCCCTCGGTCACTCCACCAAACAAGAGGCACACAACTGCGTGCCAGCCGAATCCTGACCAACCACCGGGCCAGAACCACAATTCCCACAGACCAGACTCTTAATCGTCTTCAAGGCATTCCCCAGAGGGACGCCCCAATCAGGCATCACACCAGGAGCATCAGCCTTGACTTGCCGATTGGCATCCTCCATCGCCTCATCTGCAGCCTCGATCAGAGCCTTAACCGCCGCTCTACTCGCGGCAACATACTCCTTACGCCTGGTCTCAGACATGAACGAGTTCCGGTTCACCTGCCACTGCTCCTCCGTGAGCCGAAGCTCAGGAATGGGGCAGGCCAGACGAGAGAACCCTGCCTCATACTCAGCGTATGTCTCACAGTCTCTACCATCAGTGAATTCCATCATTCCTCCTCAAGGACGGCCAATTGGGTAATCGCCAGTCAACGCGCACCTAGCCTGGCTCAGCAAGGTCTGTAATTCCCACTTCCCGACATTCCGCTTCACCACTACCACGGATTCGATCTCCGGGTGAGCGGACGGGATGTTGTTGCTCTCGCTCAAGACCGCAGTAATGTCGGCCAAGATTGCGGCTACGTCGTCGGCCTTGATGAGCATACAACATGATGTGTCCTTTTCGAACTTGACGAGAACCGTATCTCCGATTTTCTTTTCCCAGAGACTGGTGTTAACAGCGCGTAATCTTCCGACTTTTACTACATCGACGAAGACTATCTTGTCGTCTGCGCTGCAGATCTTCCCGATTCTGTATTCCACTTCGCCTCCTACAGACACTTCAGACTAAACTCGTCAAAGTGCTCAAACTCAAGCACAATGACCGAGTTCAGCCGAAGTGGACCATGGGGAACAGCCCACTTAGGGTGATCACACGGAATAGACAGAGCCTTGGCCGCACCCTTCATTGCCTTGTCGTAATCACCAGCTTCGATCACAACAGTGTCCAGGACGCCGATCTTCCCATTAGCGTCCTCGACGAGAGCTTGCCAGAGCATCTGGTTTCCTTTCTAGAATCTTCCAGATTTCAGATGGGAGAGGATGCGGGGCAAGAGCGTCGTAGACCTTGCTGGCGAATGTTCGATTGCCGCGACGGGCCTTGACGAAGGCTCGAATGAACTCCTCTCTTTCGCTCACGATGCGACAGGACATCTGAGATGCCTCCTAAAAGGGCAGCTTCGACTCGTCCACTTCCTCCACCGGAGCGGCTGGACGATGAAAATAAGCCGCCATCTCTTCCATCTCATCCTCATCCGGGATGAGTTCCTCCACCTCCTGCCTGGCCAACTGCTCCACAGTTGGCGGCACTTCGACCAGATGAACTTTCTGAGCCTCCAACCACTCCTTCGTGTGCGGCCAATAGCTGCCAGCAGGAACGCCAGCAAACTGTTCAGCGGCACGGGCGCAAGGCCCGCATGGAATGGACCAGAATCCAAAATTATCCAACTCACCCCTACCGAATGTCAGGATCTCGTCAATTCCTGTGCTGACGCGGCAGTTCCTGTTTCCGCAACCACCCATGACCATCGCCTCCCTAAAGGTTGATGTCTCTTTGTTATCTCACTTCCACCACAAATCCTTGTTCAGTCTCCATCAGCTTAACTATCTTACGTCTCTTCAATTCTGGGAAGAGTATCTTGTCGTCCAAGGTCATCCGCTGTGCCTCCCCAGACTACAGTACGAGCGCGGTGGTTCGGTGGTGTAAATGCGGACATGCCGCCACGCACTTACTGCCATAATTATCGGTCTCGATCACAACTAGGACGAATCGTTTCATGCTTCGTCCTCCGTCTTGAAGTCGCCATCGGCATCCAGATGCGGTGGAGGCCAACCGGCCTGAAGGATGTTCAGATGCCGAATTATCCGGTTGGGGAGCCGAAAGAGAATGGCGTGGAGTATCCCATACACCATGCCCAGGACGATGATGGTCAGGAAGAAGCCTAACCAGGGGTGCTCGCTCAGGAACTTGAAGTATTGTTCTGCCATGTTATCCTCCTCGTGGCGCGGGCCGGTCTGCGTTCCCCGTTTCTTATCGGCGAGCATCACCACATGAGTCAATCCATGCCGGATATATCACGCCGCCGCGCCACGACCTAATCTGCATCGAAATCACTATCCGACGATGCTCCGTAATGAGACTCTTGTTTTGTTGGAACAAACGCCTTCTCTGTCCCGTGTTCGGGACAGACGATGAACCCATCCTTGACCCGCTGATGCTCTTTCATTACGACACACCGGCACACGGCGCAGCGGACCGCATCCCCATTCAATAACGCCGCGAAGTCATCGTAATCTGGGTTCTGGGAACCCCACGGATTTGTACTTCTTCGCGGTGGTTCGTTTGGTGTTGGCAACCGACTTCCGAATCCCATCTTCTTCTCCTTAATGGCACGGGCCGGATTCTCACCGGCTACAGAAACAGCCGTTCTGGTCGTAGATGACGCCAGTGCCTGGATTCTCCCGCACGATACGCCTACCCACCCATGCCGGGAGAGTGGTGCGCCCCATGGCAACCGCCGACGCAACACGGTGGTTCCCATCCCATACGTACCCGACTCCCTTGTGCTCCACGACATATATAGGGTAAATCGAGCCGTCTTTGATAGCCCTGTCCATGTCATCAAACCTGTCTGGCTGACCCTCCTCATTCCAGGCATTGCGCTCGGCGCGATGGAATGCAATCCACTGCCTTCGTTGTCCGGTCTTCGCTAAGCGATAGCGAGGGTCAAATGTCCACTCAAACGCAGCAACCTTTCCATACGCCGGATGCGAGATATCATAGGCAAACTGGTCACTGTACGTGCTAATGTCGCCTGGCTCTCCCATGACCCTCTCGCACAACGTAAGACCCTTAGTAATCGCAGGAGACATGTCACTCACTATGGACATAGGGGATCATCATGGAACCTCCCTCCACTCAGTATCGCTTACCTTGTCGTATATCTCTGCCATGGTCTCCTCCTATGCCCTAGCCGTGAAACCAGCTGCTGCCTTGCTGTCAGCTTCCCGTTTTTTGATATTAGCAACCACTGTCGCAGTCAGCTTCTCCACATGTTTTGCCATCTTTCCTCCTCAGATGGTTTCCAACCAGGAAACAATCAACCTTATCTCAGGTCAAAATCGTCACAGACATTCCCAGCTAAAGTCTCATGCAGGACCAACCACAACTCTCGTTCCTTCTCACGCTTAAGGAACGCCTCGACCTCCGGTGAGACCTCTTCTTGTAGAATCCTCAAGTCCATTCCGATTCGCGTATCAAGGTCAACGTCCAGAAGGTAATCCTTATTCAGATTACAGAAATAACTTATTGGATCATCTGGCAGATGTTCTCGAACACAGTGGACACAATTCTGACAGCAGTTAGCGGCTCGAAGGTTCTTACGTTGGTCTTTGGCGCGCAATATATCATGTTGATACGCCTCGCGAGCCTCATTGCGGGCCTTACGAGCCTTACAAGCCTCAATGCAGATCTTGTGAGCCTCATCATGAGTCATTGTCATCTGCTCCTCCTCGGTAAACGAAACCAAGACGATCACCTTCGAAGATCGACCCTAGATCAACCCCAATCTCTGCCAAGTCGATAACCTTGACGGTTTTCTTCCGAACTATCCTAGCAGCCGCAATCCTATGAACCCCATCAACCCACCAGCAGCCAACCAAGACAATTGGTGGAAGAGAATCCTGCCGCATCGGCTCTAGGTAATCCCGCAATTCACGGCAATCAGGGTTCCCAAATCCGCTCTCTACTGGCACAGGCGGAAAGACATCAACCGGCAGCTCGGAGACGGTCAACTCTTTCTCGTCCAGATCATATCTGCCGGTTAGATCTGACAAAAGGACCTGCATGTCGCCAGGGAGTTCTTTGAATTTCACAGGATGTGGTCCTTGATGTACTTGTCCTCTTCCTCTTTGGTCATCTGCTGAGAAACCACAGAAACTGTGACAGGAACCAACCCTTCAACCGCTTCTAGTACCTTTTCTGCAGCTTTGGTACTATGTGTCTTGAGCACAGATTCCAAGATCTTATTGACAAACGAGATCTCACTTCTGTCGGTGAGATGATTTTTGACGTCTCGGAGCACTTCGATGGCGTCCGCAGGATCGGGAGCCTTTTTCAGAATACTAGTCACTGCAACTAACAGACCGTTCATCTGACTCCTCCTTTCCGGACTTGGGACCGGTCTTTCCACGATGGAAAGAGACCTTAGCGGGAAGTGACTCCCGCCCCTCGGTTAGCGACACTTTCTGAGAACCTTCTTCAGGTCCTCTCTGTTCTCAAAGATTGCGAATGTGATATCACCAACAGACATATTGTAGAAGAACCTATTCACAATTTCCCTGAGTTCGCCCTTGGCATCATGAGTTTCAGCACCGGTTTTTGTGTCGAACAACGTACCATCTTGAGCCTGCCACTTCGGAACTTCGACCCTCTTTGCCACTGTATTTCTCCTTATAAATGAGGTTCTCAATCAGAAACAGTTACTTTCGATCAATCACCGCCTCACCACCCTTCCGCTTCACCTCATCAACCAACTTCTGAGCATCGTCCCTGTAGTAGAAGGTTCGCGGAAAGTAATCAGATCGGAAGTCGTTTATCACTGGCGTCTTAACTAACCGTACTAACCATTTGGCTTTCATTTAAATCTCCTTTAGTCTCGGTTTCTTTGGGTTTAATCTCCGGAGAATTGATACAACAAAGGCCAGCAGACAGACCTATTACCTCTGGTCGTCTGCTGGCCTTCGGCTGTGGTTATCCAGTTGTCACTAATTCTAACCCTGCGTCCATGACCGCACGCTAGGCGGGGGAACACAGGGAAGTATTCTGTACTATCTTTTCACTAGCCGGTACTAGCCGGTTACTGCACTCGGCGAAACGGTTGTATCAGCCTGAGACTGGAAGAGAAGTCCCTTTTCCTTGGCCCAAGCCTGGACATCAGACAGCATCAGACTGCTGAACAAAAGCTCAGCCTGAGGCTGTAGCTTACCCTTGAGATGCACATCATACCGGTCAGTGACGGGATTCTTGGTCAGTTGATGACCCTCAATAGTGCTAAGGGGAATGAATGCTGGCGGTTCCTTCTTTGGTGCTGCCATGTCTCCTCCTATCCCGTTACGAACTTCTCGAACGCAGAAAGTCCCGCCTGGCCCCAGAAAGAAGTCAGATGAAGTTCTACCGCCAAATGGAGCGGCGCAACCTCATGGGCCTCTCTCTTGGTCTGCCAAATGCGGGACACCACACGCATGGTTACCACCTTATCACTCATGTCAAGGACAATGATCTCGTCACCCACAACTGGGGTGGCTGTCATTTTCCCAGGTCTCATTCAGACGTTGCATGAACCTCTAGCAGCAGTCAATGCTAGTATGAAAGGTTACTCTCATTTTGCCTCCTTACTGTCCGGTCACTGCATGCTCGGCAACCTCAGCAACGTCACTAAATATTGAGGATCTCATCTAATTGTGCATCGGTTAATGGCTCCATTAAATCACGGAGTTTCTCGTACATTTCATCATAATTTATTTCCCAATCCTCATCTCGACCAGGGGGAATTCCAACATATGGCCAGTTTCTAACTTCAGGATGTTCAATAACATGATAAGTCGCTTCGTCGGCCTTGCTTGCTGGATTCTCCCCAGTATTTGGATTATTCCGATCATTTCTTGGTCTGATTGGAATTCCACTGTTGGTGTTGTTAGTCATCATCAATCTCCGAAGCCCAGAGAATTTAAGCGGCCCACCCGCACGAATGCTGGTGGTTCTTTCTTTGGTGCTGCCACAGTTGCTCCTTTCCGGACTTGGGACCGGATCTCTTTCCACGGCGGAAAGAGAGGCCTTACAGAGGGGCGGGCGGTCATGTAATTTCACGACTGCCCGATCTCCCCTCTGCCCTCGAACCAGCCAGGTAATAACCCATCAGCGCGGGAGCACCCGTATGGGCGCTCATACCGGAGGCTTCAAAAGCCATTACCTGTCCCCAAGAAGAACTCTCAACCACCTAGGATGGTCGATCCTCTCAGGACTGGACCACGAAAACTACGGTGGACGAGCAGGAGTAAACAACCTCACTGCTCGTCCACCGCCCAAGATCATCCCGCGCTGAATCCAAACCCTTCGCAGGGCAACCGACACATTCAGCCAGTTGCCCTGCGAAGGTCTATGGGTCAAGCCCAAACCCAGCACGGGCATCCTCACACCTGTGAGCGAGCCACTACGAATGGCGGTGCTTGGACCGCGTTCGGGGCTTCGTAGACCCCTACTAACGCTATCGTTCCTTCTTTCCCCTCATTACTGGCACGCGCTCCCAGATGAACTACTCCTTGGAGTCGCTAGCCTCGGCCTCGGCCTCGGCCACGTCAGCAGCGGCCTCAGACCCCGTGAGCTGACCCGTCGCGATCAGGGCGAGCGCCTTCTTCAACATCTCACCCTTCGCAACCTTGATCTCAGCCTTCATCGACTTCGAACAGGCAACGCACGTCCGGACCTGGAAGAGATCCGACGTGAAGACCCGGCGCTTCGCACCACACTTCACGCACTTGATCTCGACGCTGAACTTGTTAGCCGCCGAATCAAACTGCAAAGTCGAGACATCAGCATGAGGATACTTGGCCGCAATGTCAGCCTTCCGGTCCTCGATCTCCTGCGCCTTCTGTGCAGCGATCTTCTGCGCCAGAGCCTGAATCTCAGGCGTCACTGCCGTATCATTCACAACTCGCTCCTTGCCCTAAGGGCAAATGAACCACTCGCTCCAACTCCCGGACTTGAGACCGGGTGATTTCCGCAGTGGAAATCAGACCTTACAGGGACCAAAGTCCCTGCTCTCGGCTACTTGCTCTTGAAGGCATCTTTGTTGAGGATGGCCAATTCCTTACGAAAGGGGCGCATAATTTTGTCAAACTGAGCCACCGTGATCTCGCCCCAACGAAGTAACGCCAAAGCCCTCCCATGTGCACCGACCCTCCCCATCTTGGACGTCTCCTTCAAGACTTTATCAAATTCCTTTTTACTCATCCTATCCTCCTTCTCGAAGAGATCTGAACCTTCAATCCAGAAGCCTTAAGGAAGGCATAGAGCAACTGGTTGCGTTCAGATTGATGAAGGCCATGATCACAAAGATATGCCTCGCCAGAGGCAAATAAACTTTGAGGCTCATAAACCTCATCATGATAAGAGCGAGCGATCTTCTCTCTTAGAGTCTCAATATTCATCCTTTTCTCCCTCCAATCCGGTCTCGCCACCTTTCGGAAAAAGAGCACGCCCTGCCACAATCGCCTTCTGGCACCAGCCTCACCCCAAAGCAAGGCATCAAAAGAACTCAATCCTCGCACATAGCCTCATCAGCCGGATGTTCCCCAGCCTCATACATTTTAGCAATCGTGATCTTTAACGGAGATATCTCATCACCTCGTGGAAGGTTCAAACCATCAAACACATTATCAAAGACCGCGTAAGCCTGAGCAAGAAGAGCCGCAGTACCAGGCTCGTTCTCATCAAAAATCACACGATCACTGACCCGGAGTACAGCCCTCCGGACAATCGAAGTTTGCTCCAGATCCAACAAAATCGTCATCTCCTCCCTGAGAGCCTGACGAAGTTTCTCACCATTTTGACTCATCACAACCTCCCTTCCTGGACTTGGGACCAGGCCCCTTTCCACATCGGAAAGAAGGGTCTTACAGAGGGAGATCCCTCTGCCCTCGATTCCCCTCAATCAAAGATAGACAGAGAGGAATAAAACATGACCAACCTGAGTGGACTAAATCTTCCTGGCCCTGGTTTCAAACCAAAAAAGCCAATCAAGATGAAATCACGTATGGGTGGCTTCGGTGCTCGCGGGCGTCCCTATCCAAAAGCAAATGAACCTGCTTTACCGTTCCACGAACCCTCCCGACCACCCCCACCCACGACCCCTAGCTAATTGCCCGCAAGAACTCCCGCAGAGAGCCAGCGAGGGACTTCTTTACTTCAGTGCCCAGAAAAACACCACCTTGAGGTCGCCTAAGGTCCAGGAAACAAACCTTCAAGCAGACATCCTCCGGAACACTCAACGAGCGAAGGCTCTTATTAATTTCCCTAGCCTCCTCACCAGTCGCCCTAAACCACAGCCGGAAAAACCTGATGGACGGGTGGTTTTGTCGCATCCACTCCGACCTGCAGGTCTCAAGAAAAGGCTGACAGATAACCGCCGTCTCGCTGGGGGAAACCACGCCCCGCTCCACGTCTAGCGAGCAAGATTCTCCGCTCTGGATTGCATACTGTATCGCTACCTGGACCAGATCTTTCGTCTCCATTTTCACCTCCTAGACTTGGGACCAGGCCCATTTCCCCAAAGGAAACAGGTTTCTTAATCAGCACCCCAAAAGATGCTGACCCCTCGAAAAGAAGCCAAAAAGAGGCCAGGAAGGGCCGGTGAGCAACAAGCCACAAGACGGATTACCTGTTGGAATTCCAGCACGCACCGTGGCAATGAATCAAACCGATCAAACCGCGCTGGGACCTTCCGCCCGTCTCACCCACCAACCCCACCCAGACCAAACTAACCAGCCGAACCCGAAGCCGAAGCAGCCGCCGAAGCTTGTTCAGCCGAATCCGCCTCAATCTTAGCAGCAGCCTCCTTAACCAACGCCCGACCACGAGCGACCACAATCCGGCCCAATCTTTTGTGGCCAGCCGTTAAATACCACTTCATCCACCACACAACCACGTCTTGAGCTGTCCCAGCAGCCGGAAAAGAAGCCTCAGCCTCCTTAGCAGCAGCATCAAAAGACGCAGCACCCACAACACCATCACCAGGCTCACTAGCCATCTCTTCACCTCCACCCAAAAGAAAAGACCACCTTTCCAATGGAAAGGCAAAATGAACAGCAAAGTAACACAAAATCAAATGTCCAGACGGGAATACGATACAGTAGATGGGGTCAAAATACCCTCGCAAAAACGAAATCTAGACTCGTTCATTACCTCGAATCCCCATCTTTACCCCACGTAGAAAATGACAGGACGGTATTTGTTACTATAAAGTAACACGAGACCCGGACTTGGGACCGGAGGATTCACTATTTTTCGAAAATGTTCTACATTTAGTGAATCGTTCCTTATAGGATTGGAGAAATTGGATTCCTCCAATATTACCAATCCTACCCTCGGAAAGGAACCTTCAAATCGAACCTTAGTAGTCAAATCTTTGGGATTGCCGCCCGCGAGACACTTCGAGTGATCTCCTCTTTCTTGAGTTGTGAAAAGACCCGGCGCAGGGCCGGAATGTCCCACAGGTTCTGGCCTGTGCGTTCGTGGAAAACACGACGGGGCGAACTTCCGGGCTTCTCACCCACGTTCTCGCTCTTGGGGGCTGGGGTCACGACACCGAATTTTGCGTTGTCTGCCATTGCTCGAATCCTCCGTTCCTGGACTTGGGACCAGGCCATCATTTTCCTCAGTGGAAAATGAAGGGGCCTTATAGCTCCCTAAGGAGCTACCCTCGGCAAAGTAAATCTGTATGATGGTTGACGTGATCTGTATGATGTCTAGGAGCACTAGAGCCATTGGCAATCGTAGCGGTTAACGGTCCAACTTCTTCTCTCGATTCCCATTTACATTGGAAGAAAAGAGTGGGTATCGTGTCTTTCACGCTCCTGATCTCTCTTCTTGATCCCCTCGGTCGATAGCCCATCAACATTTGGCTGTGGGATGGGTCACAGTTACTTGACCTCACCAGCCTCGATCAGGGCGATTGCCTTGGCTAGCAGGGCCTTTTTGCCGAGCTTCTTTGCGGCCTTGGCGAGAGAGCTGCACTTGGTGCAGGTATCGACCTGGAACAGGTCGCTGGTGAAGACATCGCGACCGTCACCACAGATCTTGCAGTTGATCGTGCAGACGTACTTGTTGACGGTCGGATCGAACCGAAGGCTGTCAACATCGGCCTGGGGGTATTTGGCCGCGATGTTAGCCTTCATCGCTTCGACCCGCTTGGCCTGTGTGGCCTGGATTTTCTGAGCCAGGGCCATGACTTCGGGCGTCACTTCGCTCACGTCTTTGCTCACGTTCGCTCCTTGGGGCTTCCTGCCCCTTCTCTCTTTTCCCATCGGTCTCCAGGGTTTGGGACCTGGCCCTTTCCACAGCGGAAAGGGACCTTAAGCGGGAGAGGGCTTCCATCTTTGGCGCTCCCCGGCTCCCTCGGACTTTTCCCTTCTGGCACACGGTTTACGTCGCCGAAAGGGGCATGTCACTCTGTGGGTGCAGATACCCTTCGATTGTTGATTGGTGGCGACCCTCACTCTTGACACGCTCCATGACCTCTCTCCTTGTTCCGGACTTGGGAGTGGAAAGGGGTCTTAAGGAGCTATTAGGCTCCTCCCTCGAATTCTGGAATGAGTGGTGGCTGGCCGTCTCTGGCTGTGACCAGGCTCCCATCAGGCATGCGATAAGTGATGTGCTGTCTGGTGTTCCCACCTCCACATTTCTCACGAATCCCAACCGGGATCGGTTCCTGTATGGTGCACTTGATGCAGGTCTGATGACCCGTCAAAACCGTTCTGAGGTTCGGGACCGCCACCCCACACGAAGGGCACTTATGGCAGTCAAGAGAACTGTCCTGCAAGATTTCGATTATATTAGGATGCATCTTGCTCCTTTCTCCGGGACTTGAGACCTGGCCTTTCCACAGTGGAAAGGGGTCTTAGACCTGCACGGTGCAGCACGGTGTGTAGGTCCCCTCGAATTTTGGAGGCCAGGGAGGGATTCGGACCCTCAATCTCCCATCACCAATGAGACCAGCTTGCAGTGTCTTTCGTATTCTTCAGCGTTCATGTCGTTCGGACCCATCTGTCTCCTTTCTCCCGGACTTGGGACCGGGCCTTTCCACCGTGGAAAGGTTCCTTAGGCGGGAGGTCTCCCTCCCGCCCCCTCGGACTTCGCTTACTTGACCTCGCCAGCCTCGATCATCGCGAGGGCCTTCACGATCAGGGCCTTCTTCGCGGCCTTCCGAATCGTCTTCGCGGCCTTGCTGCAGTCCACGCACTCCCTGACCTGGAAGGCGTCAGACGTGAAGATGCGCCGTGTCTTGCCACAGGTGCAGAGCATCTCCACGCTGTACTTGTTGGCCGTCGCATCGAACCGCAACGTCTCCGGGTTGGTGTGCGGGTACTTGGCCTTCAGCTCCAGCTTGCGTGCGGCCAGCTCCTTGGCCTTGCTCTGGGCGATCTGCATCGCCAGGGCCTTGATCTCCGGCATCACTTCTGTCGTGCTCTCACTCATGGTCTCGCTCCTTGGGCCTGTGGCCCTGTCGTTGGTTGTCTGACACTTGACACCGTTCGCCGCAAGCACGGCCTGCGCTGCGTTCGGGTTCCCTGCGCCGTCACTCGTCTGGCACGCGGCTGGACTCGGCGCAAGCCCCGCGTCCGCGTGCGCGGGGTATTCGCGTCCCGCGCCATTTTCCGTCTGGCACGCGGCCCACACCCGCGAAATCCTATCGATAAATCCTACTAGGTGCCAGTAGAAGTATGGCGGAGTATGATAGGAGATATTACCACCTCCTTGGTGGGGTTCATCCTGGCGAGAATATATTGTCCGTGCGTTTCCTTCTGTATCGTTGGATTATGTATTTGAGATCGTATCTTTTCATCTGGTGGACACGGTTATGTTTCTCTTTTTCGAGACGGCATTGCTAATCATATAACGGTAATAGATTTTGCTTGGAACGGAAAAGAGTGGTGGATTCAAACCATCAATATGAGCCATGTGAAATGTTGGACCACGGAGAGAATATTTCGCGAGTCGTACTGGCGAATAGAGAAGCCAGTAGCCAACTGAAACAGATTTTGAGTTCGAGTAGTTAGGAGATTATCGTGACTCCCTTTGGGGTTGAATTTCTTGAAAATAAGTTACCATGCGTTTCCTTCTGTATCGTTTAAAATGAGCTTATATGAAATTTGAGATTTCAAGTTCAATTTTGATGAACTTGCAATGTTTACCTCCTCGAAATTTGGCGAGAATATTAAAGAAATGCGTTAGTTCTGTATCGTTAGGGTATAGGGGAGGGATTCACCGACTAGTCTAGTTCTCCCACGCCGTAGATTTTCGGCAGCATGATCTCATGCATCGCCTTCATTCCTGGCGGCTCTATCACCCATGTTGCCTTTGGAAATGCTTTCTTCAACACATCTTCCACATCCTCCCACGGGATATAGTCGCCGTCCTGGATTTCTACCCGCAGGACGATATTCAGTTGTCTCATGTCATTCTCCTAAAGTTGTTACACTTCAATTTTGGTTATCATGTTGTATCGTGACTCCCTTTAGGGTGAAATTTGACGAGTTAAAGATTCTACGCGTGGAGTTCTGTATCGTTGAGACTACATGATTCATTCCTATTTTTCTATTGGAATGGCTAGAACCTTCTTATAGTAGGTTTCCAAGTATGTCACAAACTAGTACTGTTTCAAGAAGTTGTGTCTATACCCTTGTTGCTCTTTTCAGAAGGAACCAAGCGCGTTGTCTGGTTTTCCACATCGGCTTCTGTATTTTATCTGTGGCCTTTTGGAGGAGTGATCATGGTTGATCAGTTTCAGTGCAGGGTGACTGTTGCGTCAATTCTTGAGGCTCTTCAGAAGAATAGGAAGAGGCATATTAAGAATTTCAAATTGGCTGTCGAGGTCTATAAGAGGGAGGCTGAGAAGTTGCTTAATAAGATGTTGAGGAGTATTCAGGGTGGGAAACGTATTTCGCATACGATTTCGTTGCTTGCACCGGTTAATTATGCTGGTGAGTATGATCGGATGATTAGGATGTTTGAGATTACGTTAGATAAGAAAGTTGTTTTGACGGAAACGCAGTATAATATGATTTTTGGTGATTTGTGGCATTGGCAGGCTACGTTTTATAGTAATACTATGAGGTATCTTAGTGGTCCGGCTGGTGTTCGTGGGCCGACTGGGGTTCAGGGTTATTGTGGTGCTGAAGGTACGATGGCTAGTGAGGGTGAGGATTTAATTCCGGTTGATTTGAAGTAGTTATTTTGGCATCTGAATTAGTGATTTGCTGTATCGTAATATGGAGTGGGTGTGAATTTTGACCTAATTCACAACTAAGATGCTTCTGATCTTGATTTCTGATATTCTATCCCAATTACTATCCCTAGATCCACTCCCCTATTAATTGCTGTACTAAAGGCTAGGTTGAGACGGTTTTGTAAGTATTCTCCTTGAACTTTTCCTTTAGTACATCTCTGACCTTCTTCTGTTTTAAGCCATTCTTCCCAGGCCTGTATTACTTCCAAATTAATGTCTTGTTTGAGTCTTCTAATGGATTTGACTTGTTGTTTTATTTTCTGCTCTCTTCTTTGAAGTTTGAATTTGAGTTTGATATATTCGGTCGATAAGGCTGCGTAGCTTCCTTGTAATTCTCGAAGTTGTTTGGTCACTTCTTCAAGTTGGTCGTAGATTGTCTTTTCCATTACTTTGATCCATCTGGTGATTATCTTACCTCCTCTTGGGTGGAATTTATGGCTTTCTTTCCCTCATCAAATATTCCTTATCAGTACCCAAGATTTGCTGTAGGCTGCTGCAACTAGCTTCTCATGCAATGCTTTTTCGATTGTTGCCTTGAACTCTCCGGAATTCAAGGCTTTCTGGATGCTGTTTCGTACTAGTGTAGTTTGTCGTCAAACTGGCTCATACTCGTATTTTTGGATGGAGTATCTCTTTTAGTTCGGTTGGGAGGTTATCCTCAAGGCCGCAGTTGTTGCAGTTCATGTTGAGGAGTTCTTGGACTATCTCGGTGTCTGGTGTGTCAATTGTTCCGATTTTGTGGCAGAGTGGTGATTCTCCTGCTACTATTGTGCCGTCTATGTTGATTGAGGGTGTGCACATTTTTTGGCTGGTGCGTAGTAGGTGGATTGCTTGTTCGAGTGAGTGTAGGGTTTGTACGGCGCTGCGGAGGTTGAAGCAGAGTGGTGAGGTTCTGCTTGGTGGGATTTTGTTTGTTTTGGCTCTGCCTAGTGGGGTGATGGTTCGTATGTGGTGTTCGTAGCTGATGAGTGGGTGTTCGTAGGGTTCGATGGTTTTGGGGTAGTAGCGTGGGTCTGAGGTAATTTAGATGGGGATGCCTAGGCTTAGGATTTTGGCTCGTAGGATTGGGTCTGCGAGGAATGTTCCGTTGCTTAGGATGATTGCGTATAGGCCGCTTTGTTGGGTTAGTTCGGCTATGGTTATGAAGTTGGGGTGTTCGGTGGGTTCTCCTCCAGAGATGAGGATGAAGCCGTATTGGTGTAGTTTGATGTAGGTTATGACTTTTTTGAAGATATCAATGGTCATGTGTTGGCCGGTTGGTGATGAGTTGATTATACAGTGGGTGCATTGCATGTGGCATTGGTTGGTGATTCGTACTAGCATTGTTGTCTCTTAGCGTAACTTATCCCATCCCGTCCAGCCGTAACTGATCCCGTCCAGTCTTGACAGGTCTAAGCTCATGATCTTTTGTATCGGGAGGATTGTGTTGGAAATTTCTTAGCTTATGCTAAGACAGGATAAGACTCCAATGCTATTCAGACGCGACATGACGAGACCGGACTTGACCAGAGTTACTGATGGGATTTACTTTCTTTAACCCTTCTAGTTTTTTGTCTGCTGCGTCTATGTCTTTGATGAGTGCTAATATGGTTTGTTCTTTGTTCCTCATGATTTCTAGGAGGAGTTTTGCGTTTCCTTCTTTTCATTCTCTTCTCTTGTAATTTCCGGATTGCTTCTTGGGCTACATTGAACTCTTCCATTTCTTCGAGTTGTCTCTGCATAGCGCGTTGACCTTCCTCGAAATCTCTTTTCTTTTTCTGTTCTAGATACTCATCTATTGTCAGCCATTTGCCTTTGAGGATGGCTTCCATGATGCTCTTTGGGAAGATGCATCCAACTTGTTGACTTTCGGTCATGCGGCTATATCTACCGGTTAGGAGTTCTTTTTTGATACGGGCCAGGAGGTCGTGTGCTGGGGCTGCTGCGCATTCTTGTGAGCAGTATGTGGCGTCACAGATGCCTTGTCCGCAGACTATACAGTTTCTTAGGCATGCCATGGTCGCTCCTTATTCCTATCTCATCTCGGCCAAGCTTATCTGGTCCGAGCATGTCAGGTCTGATCATTTGAAGGTTGTGTGCTTTCTCCTCGTTTCTGGTGGTTCATCTGATGGACCGTCGTACCAGCGTCTGAAGTAGTCTTTGATGTCTCTGCCTCGTCCATCATCTACGAATCTTCCGAAGCGGAGCATGTCGTCGCGGCTGAATAGTTTGGTGGAACTTTTTCTTGTGTTCTGTCTCATCTAGTACATTCCTGGGAATTCTACTCCCTCAGCCTCGCTCTTGATCTCGTCACACTCGTCGCGAAGTGTTTCGACATCATCCTTGAGCGGGTCATTTGGATTTGCTTCAAGCCAGGTGTTGAGCGCATCAATCGCGGCCTCTAACTCTGAGCAGGCTTCCCCGCAGCGGTCTGATCTGGATGAAGCATGAAATGCCGGATAATGGACGACTTTGATCTCTCTCTAGGTCCTTGAGGCAGAAGTCACGACTGTTAGCATACTCCTTCCTCAGGTTCGCGACACGTTTCTCTTCGGTTTCACACTGTAGGTTGAGCTGGTTCTTAAGGAATTTGACTTCTTCTTGAAGGTCCTCCACTGGTTTCTGCTTGTCGAGTTTGTCCATCTGATGTCCGATGACAGTCCTGAGCTTTGTGTTGAGGTCTCCGATGATGAGACCTTCGTATAGTGCTACTAGGAAAAATAGGATGATGGTCCCGATAACCGCCGCCTTTTTCATGTTTTCTCCTCGTCGTCCCACATGCGGTGCCCGATGCAGGGTGTGTTATTGAATAGACCATCCAGGAAGATCCAAGCGTAAAATGCTGCGAAGAGGAATGCTGGGATGGAGAAGTATAATGGTATTTGCCGTTTCATTGAGATAAAGTCCATTGCGGTCACTACTCCTATGAGGAGTAGTACCAATATGACGAGTATTCTGCCTACTGCCACGAAGATGTTGATGAGTAGGGTTTGGTTGTTTTAGTCATTTTCTTGTCCCATCAAATCAAACCATGTCGCATCCAATCATGCTAGATCACATCCCATGGAGGGTTGTATCGGTAGTGGTATTGATCAGAAGTTATGTGTTGAATCTGAAACTACTTGGCTTCTTTGGCTCTTCCGTTTCTAAATATTGTTTAGTTTTCAGAATTCGTAGTTTCCTAATTTTGGCTGGTATAGGTTTTTTACAATTCTGACATTTCTTTTCGTTAGGATCATGTCCAAGCCAAAAAGATTCGCCACAGGCTGGGCAATTACAGCGGCTGAGTAAGAGGAACGTGCCTTTAACCTTGTATGATTTTCTTCTCATACAGGCTCCTCCTGTTTCGTTATTGGGTTGAAGCGGATGATTTTCTGGCCTTTTTTCTTGGCATTCCTGACTGCGCTGGCTGTTCCGCCTTCCTTACCACCATCCCAGACGGCAACCACAACTTCGGAGTTATCTGACATCCACTTGTTTCTCTCGAAGTTCTTCCATTTTTGTGGATTGCCATTCTCGTCGAAATATCCACCTTTGCAGACCATAACGACACGATTTGCTTTTGCCTTTTGTTCAACTAGGCATTTTTGTGATTCATCAGGCCAGTTTGAACCATAATCCTCGTATGGGATGGCGAGGACCAGTTTAAAGCCTAACTCAAGGATGATGTCAGCTGCCCATTGGTCGATGCCGAGTGCACCGCCGCAGATGAATTCTTCGTAGCCTTCTTTTTGTAGGCGTTGGATGACTTCTCGTAGCCAGTTGCGAACGATTTGGTTGGTTGGGTGGTGCCAGTCGTATCCGCCTAATCGTTCTGGTCGGTGTCCTGTGAATGAGACTGCTTTCATTTCTTTCTCTTTCTTTTGGTTATGCCATTTTCTCTATTCCATTTTCTGATCTCAGCCGGTTGGGTGGTGTGGCGTTCCTCTTCTCCCACTTTTGGATTTCAGCTTCTGTTTTCTTGGTGGGGTGTTCTTCTTTGTAACATTTCATGCAGCGTATATGTTCTTCACAGCCTCTTCCTGCACTGATTGCCACGCAGCTTATGCAGAACCATTTCCTACATTTTGCGCATTGTTGTGTTGCTATGGCTTTACAACAGGAGATGCAGATTTTCCTCTCTTCAAGAGGCTCTTCGTTCTTAGGGGGCTTTGTTGATCTGCATTTTTCTGGTAGGTTGAGTGGTCCCTTGCCAGCCTGATGGATTTGGCCGCAATTTTCGCATAGGTAGAACATGGGTAGGTCTTGGTTGAGTGAGTTTTCGTGTGCGCAGAGTAGGTGGACTGGGGTGTTACAATGTTTACAGCTGCTGGTGGTGGACTTTTGGAGGGTGTAATGTGCAAGGTCGATTACTGGCATCATGACTCCTTCGGATCATATCCCGTCTGGTCTTATCCAGGCTCACATTGTCTCATCTCAGCCCGGTTTATATCTTCTTTGGTTTATATTGGAACTATGTCTTGATCTCGGTGGGTTGGTGTGTTGCTTGTAGTCGTTCAATTGCCTCTCCCCTGCTTACACAAATTGGGAGGATTCCGATTCCGCCACATTTGGGGCAGCGTTTTTCACTCTTGGGGACGCTTCCTGTTCCTCTGCAGAGTGGGCATTTGACTGGTTCACCACCAGCCAGAGATGCGTCGGCTTCTATTCTGGCGCGGCGTTGTATGTCTCTGTCGGTGCAGCGTTGTTCGACCGCAACCTTGATTGTGCTACCATCTTTGAAGCAAGCTGTGCTTGGTAGCGGTGGGTTTCCGGGTAGGCGTAGTCCACCACCCCAGGATTCGATCTCAGCTGCTGTGGGCTTAGGGTGTCTAGCCAGAAGGTCGATCTGTGCCCTACGGTCATTAGCTATTTGTTCGCTAATTACGGCGGGGTCTGGTTCTGGAGTACCTTTGGCTATCTGTTTGATGACCTTGACGTCGGCTCTGTTCTGTAGGTAGCCAGCTAGGAATTGGAAGAGTTCTATGAGCATGGGTATCTCCTCTCGGAGATATTTACTCAGATGGTTAGTTTATGATTGCCTATCTCTGTTGTGGTAAGCGGTCTTATTTTCGGTGCAAGCCCTTCTTTGTCAATCCAGTCCCACAAGTCGTCGGTTGTTTCGGTGCATTCTTTCAGGCCAGTCTCAGGGTTTGTTGCATAAAACGGTTGACTGAATTCCCGGAACTGGTCATCAATACACATTAAACGTTCCCAGGCACTATTCAATTCACGGTTGTCGCTGTCGTTGATTAGTCGGCCAGCTATACTGAACGGGTGGACTTTTTCTGGTGGTTGTAAGAATACGTCATGTTTAGGGATGATGTAAGCTATTTTCATTAGCTTGGTTTTGAATTCCATTACTCTCTCTTTGTCTTGTTGAATCCATTGTCGATTCTCTGGTCGTCGTTTGAGGATTTCGTGGAGTCTGGTTATGGCTTTTTTGTTTTGTTCATCATGTGCATCTCCTATCCAAAGTAGCTGTGTCAAATCATTAGTATCCTTCTTTGTCTAAGATCATTTCTGCTTGTTGTGGGGTGCGGGATAGAAGTCGTTTGAGAATATGTGTTGGTACGAATGCTAGTCTTTGAGCAAGTGTATAGTAGCCTCTTTCTTCGAGGAAGAGGCGTACGCGGTCGCGCAACCACTCGGAGTCGTTTAGGTCTCGTTCTATTTCCTCTGCGTTGGCGCTCATCTATGTTTCTCCTTTACTAATACTAATTGGAAAAAGATGGCTATGAGCAAGAGATGGGTTGCTGCTTGTGGATTATTTATAGCAACAAAACAACCTATCGCGAGGGATGTCCAGGATGTTATTTCCCAGATGTATTTCATGCTTCCTTCTTATCTTTTGTCCGAAGTCCCATAATTACGCTTAGCCGTCATCGAAATCTGAATCTGGCTCTGGTGAATCATCATTTACCAGGGCCAGGCCATTGTGTGCGAGTTCCTCTGATGTAGTCGAGTATCTTTTTAATCGTTGGTTCAACTTATTTATTAAATATTTCGCATCGGCTATATCCTTGAACCCTTCCTTTGGGATTACTCCGAGTATGATGTCACCGTCGTTCTTAAGTTTCTTATGGTCGTGATATCTATTACAGCGTGATAAGATTATTAGTCCTTGTGCGGTTTCTTTATAGCTTATCATGTTTGATTCCTAGATTGTCAGTTTACGTACTCCGAGTTCGGCTGGCCCTGTAACTTGACTTATGACGGGTGTGCCGTCTGGGTTCATGCGTCCTGTGGCTTTCTCTTCGAAGTTGGGCCAAGCTAGCAAATCTACCAATTCTTGATCAATCTTCTTGGTCATCTTCTCTGGCCAGGGCGCGGCTGCTACTTTTTTGGTTATTTGTTCTTCTTTCGGCTTTAACGCTCCCAATAGCTCCTTTAATTCGTCATCTTCAACTTTTTCCGGCTTCCCCATTTCTTCTATCTCTTCCGCAGTCATCTCTTCCTTAGTTGGCATTGCTGGTTGAATTTGGATTGGGAGCTGAACTCTCTTGAGGAATATCCACTCAGCTACTACCTTTCTGAGATTAGTCCTGGCTTCACCAAGTGTCTCAATATAAACTGAGTAAGGAAGGTCACGTTTCTCTGCATAGACCAGCTCTAGAACTGCTGATTCAACTGTTTTAATCGCTAGGAGAACGGCTGGGGATGCGTTGAGTTCTACTTGACAATCATCACATAATTGGACACCCATGGTATTGGCTATCACATAAGTCAATGAGTTCGGAGATTTGCAGCGTATGCAGTTCATATCTCATCGCACCAGAGCTAATCTCGGCTAATCAATCTTAGCCCATCAAACCACAAAACGATTTGTATCGAGTCACCGGGAGGACAAACTATCTCTTTTTGTGGTGATGAGCTATCCTGTCCACATGTGGTGTCGGTGTTGATGGTGTGATAGCATTCTGCACCACCGCTACGCGGAGGGCCAAAGCAGTCCTTACATCACTGAGGGTTGGCATGATCTTAGCCATCAGATCGTTATTACCCTCGATTTGGTTGGAGGAGATCTCAAGCTGGTCTGTGGCTTTCTGCAACATTTCTTTACCGATTGCCGCATCTATCAATAACTCTTGCATCTGAATGAACTGTCTAGCTTGATTCTCGAAATGAGCTTGTGCAACTTCTTTGGCTGGATATTCGCTGAGTGGTGGTCGGCGTTCTTTCAATTCTGTGGCCTGCTTCTCCAATACCACATTCTTGTCGGTGAGAGTCTGGACATCAACGTGCAATTGTGAAAGAAGCGAAATATCTCTAGCTTGTTCTTCTTTGGTTCGTTTCAGTTGTTCCTCTAGGTCTGTTATCTTCTGTTGGTTGTTGAGTGCTTTTTCTCTTTCAAGTTCTGTGATCTGGTGTATGATAGTGATAACTTGTCTGAGCTGTACGTTGGCGGTGAAGTTGCGCACTGGCCATTCTGCTATGCCGAAATCATCTCCTAATAAGTGTTTGAGTTGATTCTTTTGCGCTTGGTTGGCTAGCTGTACTAGTGATATTTCAAGGTTGAGGGCTTTGCTGTCTCGTTCTAGGAGTATTGCCTCGGCCAGGAGTTTCCACATTTCTGGAGTATACCAAACTGGTGCCTTGCGCCCGGTATCTGGTTTGGCGAATTTCGAGTAATCCATGCTAGTCCCCTTGTGGTAGCATTTCTATCTCGGTACTGTCTCAATTAAAGTTAGAGATATGGATAAGAAGCCTCAAAGACCGAAGTTCCCGCCAAACACATATGAGGTTGATTCTGGCGGTGGTGGAGTGCCGTTCATATGGTTTGTGATTCTCATAATAATTTTAATGCTTCGCGGAGTCTAGCTTCATATTCAGGATCAATACCAGTTAGCGCCTCGATAAGCAGCTCTGTCTCTTGTCTGTAGAGTTTCTTGAATTCATCCTCAGTTCTCTGCAGATCTAGGACATTATCCAACCTGTCACACAACTTGATGAACTTCGCATCTGTTGAAACGTGTTGCAGATGTAGCCTATCTAGGAGTTTTCTGTCTGCACGTTTCAATGTGTGTGAGTTAGGGAACCATATCTTGCTTGGGTTGGTTAGTTCAGTGACTAACAGGAATACTCGTGCTCCTACTCTCTGAAACATTTCTACTCTGTCAAATTCTGTGTCCTCAAGGACATCGTGCAACCAGGCGGCTGCGATTAGGCTCTCATTTTGTACTCTGAGTTCGACCATATTGGCTACTCTCTTGGGATGTACGATATAAGGTTCGTTGTTATACTTTCTAGTGGTGCCGTGATGAGCGGTAGATGCTATGTCAATTGCGGTTAAGACCAGTTTCGTGTCCATACCTAGGATGTATCTCTGGGGTTATAATGTCAATTTCCTGTTACCTAGTGACCCTAGCGATCCCAACAACCCTGAGATGTCATTCTGCTTGTCAAGCAACTCTTTTTCATCAGCTTTACCAGTCATCTCGATTACTATCCCTTCTAACCGCATTTTCTGGTATGTTCCACCAAATCTATCTGGCATTCTTCCTTCGGTGCTCATATCCAACTGGGTGACCATCACTTTGAGGGTCATCACTGACCCACCTACATTAGCCCGAATAAAGACTGGCTTAACGTCCAGCAACATTTTCTTATCCCATCTAGTCACATCGCGTTACATCTCATTCACGTCACGTCAAAGAGCGCGGGGCTTTGGTATCAAGAGGGACAGGCGACAAAATCACTCTACCTTCTTGTTTCGGCCACTTTCTTAGCCTATATTCTGCATCAGTTTGTGTTCTACATGGCCTACATTTTCCACAAGGTTTATTTGTTCCTTGATGCTTTACTGGATTCTCACAGGTCCAGCACATTTCATATAGACCAAGTTTTTTCAATCTCTGAATTACGTCTGCCTTTGACCACCATTCCAATGGAAGCTTCAGGCCACCACGATTACCCCTTAATATCTGTAGATTAAGGAAAGCTAGACCCAGGTATTCTCTAAAGTGCCAGATATCATCGCTCCTGATGAATCCCATATAGAGGTCTTCAGTTTCCTGGAGGTATGGAATTACAGATGACATCCAGATTACTGTTTGTGGCGCTCCGCTTCCTTGTTCACATTCTATATCCTTATTGTTGATGTTGATCTCATGATATGAGATTTTCAACCCCCTTTTGAATAGTTCAGCCAAAATCTGGAGTCTTACCATAGACGCAACGGTCGAATTAACGATTTGAGGGTGGGTGATAGACACAGCCCTGATGATGGTGTCTTCTTTGAGAACCTCTGAGGCAGCGAGGTCGTGAAGAAGGAGTGTACTATCACAACCACCCGACCAAAGACAAAGAGCCATATTGTTTTCTCCTAAGGTTATGGCTAATCTGACTTCCAGTGTTATCGGACGGAACATGGTCAGCAAAACTATCATATGGTGTTCACAGAGAGACTTGAACAGGCTTTGCAGCAATTCGATTTAGCAAGAGTATGGGAATCTCATAAGGATAATGAACTATCAGAAGGTCTTTATCTTGTTCCAGCAATTCAACAGACAATTGATTGGGCTATTGATATGCTTAATAGAGGATGGGATGCTGTGCGTGTGCGGGAGGCTTTAGAGACTCAGCTTGTTCGCCTAAAGGAAATGAAACGTTTAGATGATGAAGATGAAAAAACTATTCGTCAGGAACTTAGGAGTAAACTTCCTAGTCTTTTCGGTAGTGATATAAGTTGAGTGAACGCTCACGTAGCACTGTGGAGTGCGACCTCTCTCTAAAAGGGTGTGGAAGCTGATTCGACTTCAGCCGTGAGCATTTTATAGGAGGAAGAACATGCAGATCGGTGATTTGGTCCGATATCATGAATACTTTGGCATAATCATTACTCCATCTAAAGATTTTAAGGGGTCCTTTATCGTCACCTTGGGTAATGGTTTGACTGTGACTGCAGAGCCGGGTGAGGTGAACCCAATGAAGCTTCCTAAGAGTTCAGCAGTTCATAATTTTAGAGAGATAGTTAGGAAGTTTCCAAGTTGACTGAGGTAGATAAAGCAAAGTTAGAATGAGGGTAAAACCTCAGGTACGGTCGGGCTGACCGGAATTTACGGACAGGGAGAGGAAGGGCCACAAGCATGACCTAGGTTAAATCTCGACATCCTCCTTGATGCGTATTTGATGTTCAGTACATCTCACCCAACCATCTACTCAAGGAGGACACCATGAAATACAAAATCGTTCGAACCCTGGTCTGTAAGAACGTACGTACGATCTCACAGTTGTGTCATGACGTCAAGGTTGAACTCCGAACCCCTAGGCCGCTCAAGTTTAGAGAGTCTCCCGCTTCTTTATTCCTAGAAAGTAGGGATAAGGAAGAGCGGTATAATCGTCTGCGTCGTGAGGCTACAATTTGGCATGACGCTGCCCATCTGATGAAGGGTGGCAACCTCGGTGTCTCTAGCTTCGACTTATGTGCTGGTCGAGGTTATAATGTTGCCAGATACAACGCAGCGAAGCGTAGGATCGCGGAGTTGACCAAATGGGTTGAGAGGCATCTGAAGGAGGCTGAGAAGATGTGTCAGCCTTTGTGGGCTGAATACGACGAGCGGGAGGCGAGGAGGAATGCGAAGAAGGAGGAGAAGCATGAAGTTGTATGTGTTGGTTCGTAAGGACCTCTCTCCAAATCAGAGACTAATACAGGCCTGCCACGCTGTTGCCGAGCTAATTTTCGGCAACAGCGGGCATACTTAGGTTCGCGAGTGGATGAACAACCATAAGACTATGGTGTTACTTGGGGTCGAGAAGGATGATCTAGCTGTCTGGGAAGAACGCCTTGGTCAGGATTGTGTTTGTTTCCGCGAGCCTGACATTGGAAACGAACGCACGGCTTTGGCTGTCAGGCCAGGTATGGATGCTGGATTATTTAAGGGTTTGAAATTGTTGTGATTGGGAGAGATATCTCTATAATGCCGTTGGTTCAAACACGGTAATTTGGACGTTTGGGATATCGCTGAGTTTTTCTTTAATTTGGACTGATACTTTGGCCCAATCTAGACCGCCTAAACCGCATCCTAATGCTGGTATTGCGACAGAGACATTCTTTTGTAACCATAAATAGGATCGTAGATTCAATAATCCAGAGTTGATATCTTCATAATGTGAATTTTCACGCCAGTGGCGTTTGGTTGGGAAGTTAATGATGGTTGTGATTCCGTTTTCACTTTTCCAGATATATAGTTTTCCTGGTATGATCTGACCATCTTTGCATTTTTGTTGGTATTCTTTGAACATGTCTGGGTATCGTTTTTTGAATTCGAGTGCTATACCCTTGCTCATTATGCCCACGCAATTTACAGTGTTGATACGGATATCATAATGATCTGCAAACATGTCACCTTTGATGAATCTGATCATACCAGGAAAATCTCCAGGGGGTGCAGCAACCTTTTGGTACTCCAGCGCGGGCTGGTATACTATCAAGTTTGTTGCACCCTCTTTAATATACTTGTTTTATGTGGCTAGCATTTTGGGTGGATGGTCAGCGTCAAAGTTCTAAGTTGAGTTTTATAAGGCAGTGGGAGGACCCAATTCTTGCTTCCATGGAAATAGGTCTATCCGATGGGGAAATATCACCAAGGCGTTGAAAGCTGATAGTTTCCATGGTCGCAATCTTTCTGTTCAAGAAAGGACTGCTGGTTTCAAGTGGTTACGCGGAAAATGAAATTCCTCGCGTAGGATGTTTATTGGCTGAGATGAATATCCCTGAGGGAAAGTTTCGTGCCATCTAGGAAAATATCGTAGCACGTAATCAATCTTCTTAGTTCTTCATGAGAATCAAGTAGGTGTCCTAAGATTTCCTTTAGGTTACTATCTGGCATCATTAATATTCGTGATCTGATCTTCTCCACTATTTCGGAGTTTAGTATCTGCACAGATGGGGGTTGTAGTGATAGGTCATTTTTCACCCAAGTCTCATTGGTCTCATCCCATCTGTATAGTACGTCCTCTGTCCCGTCTAGGTTGAATCGGATGAGTGCTGATTTTGGTTCTGGACATACTTCAAGCATTTCTTTAATATCTGAGTGCGGGCCGTGCGTCATTCCGAAACTGTTAGGTTTGTGTTCGATTCCAATGGCGTATATTACCTCTTTTCGGCTGTTGTGATTGGCACTTAAGGAACCTGGTTTGTAGGAGTCTGGCAATTCCATAACAGTAAAATACGTTAGGCCAACCTTCTGCAGGCTTCGGCATAATCAACATTCTCTTTCTGCATGACGTAAAGAATTGCTTCTTCGATCATTACTCTGGTGGATACTTTCTCAAGAGTCTTGACGTGACCGCATTCGAGGATGGGATCGTCACGATGATATCCGGTGATCTCTTTCGGAGTGAGGCAAGTGGGGCAGATGATTTTCATCGTGACCTCCTTTCTCAATATTTTTGTATCATTCAGGAGCAAAAATGCAATAGGAGGATAGCTATGACCATTCTGGAAGGTATCAACGAGCTTACCGAGGCTGACTGGGGTAAGGTTCTAAGTGCCGTGAAGAGTTATATTCCAGGTCTACAGCAAAAGCAAGAGACCCTTGATGATCTGGTTGACCCGAAGGTCTGGGATAAGGCGTACGCCGCCAAGCGTGGTCTGTTCATGCAATATGATCCAGGAAGTTGGGATGAGACGTCGAAATCGGCTCTAGCAGCTATCATTGACTACGTGAAGATTTATATGGCTGATAAAGGCAAGCGGTTCGATGAATTGTTTGCTGATAAAGAAAAGCGGATTGAGTTACTCAAACAGATTGGTGATAAGATTACACAGAGATCAGGAAACGTTCACGCCTATAAGGGCGCGAACGAAGAATTCGAAAAGAAGTTAGACCAGGCGTTATTCATTTAATTTAGATATTATCCCCGGTAGATATAACATTACGGAGGCCGAAATGAATAGTACCGTGCTGAAATTATTCGCGTCGGGGTTAAATAGTAATGTACATGCGAAACAAATTCACCTTGCATATCTCTGTTGGGGTAGTATGGATGTAGTATCGGCCTTCTATTATCGTGGGTTCATGAGGACAACAGAAGGGATGTCACAAAAGGCTAGACTCAGACTTTTGTGTGATCTCTGTTTCGACCTGGCTCTACAGATTGATCGAAGTATGCTAGTGGTAGAATCATCTCATATTTTCGTATTCATAAGGATGATTAAAGAATCGCACAAGGTGTTCAGGCAGGCTAGATGGTTACACTTCCAGGGGTATGTTGAGTCAGTACTCAGACTGTCCGCGCCTGAGCAAATTCAAGAATTGTGTAAGTTGTCTACCGAGTTGGTGTTATTTAATAATTCGCCTGAGGTGTTAATTCCTAAAGTGGTATTATAATATAACTGTCGTAATCTCCCTCTAACATTAGACAGTCGATAATTTCTTCAATTTCTAGGATTATATAGCCAATTATCTCATAATCATCTTTCATGTTACTTTCCTTGCTTACTCTTATACTCCGTAAGCATTAACTTGACATCTTCATTATCTAACTTCTGAATCTTATCTAGGCTGACTGATTCAGAGACCCAGATAATTTCAAAGTTCTTGTTAACGAATTGATCTGCGATGATTATCATACGTCCACGCCTCCACTGTCTATATATTCCTAGTTGTCTGCGTTTATGCCACCAAGACGCCGCGACGGTCTCTGTGCATGAGAAGGCATGGTCGTATTCAGCTGCTAAATTCTTGGTGTGTATCTTTAACTCGTCAATATCTTCTTGAAATCTTATCATTTCATTCGGATCAATAGCTCTGGTTTTACGTTCGTTGAGGTGTTTCAATTCTTCTTCAATATCGAATTTGAAATCAGCATCATAATCAGATCCAACTATTTTTTCAGCTGTTTGGATAGCCTGTAGAATATCATCATCAGTTACATTTTTAGGACGTAAGATAATCATATAATCTGCTATAGAATGCAATGGGTGACGTTTTAATACACCTTCACTTTCTGCTTCCACTATTCTCATTTTAGTAATATCATGAAAATTACCTAATGGTGATAAGACTGGTCCCTTTACTACTATTAGCGCATGTTTGAATAACCCTGGAATAGCACAATTACTAAAAATATACCCTTTATGTGTGGATAAGACTACATCACCGTTGCACATTAAACTTAGTGCATTCAAATATTCTTCATAATTTGTGAGAAATTCTTTTTTACCATAATGTATATATGAAAAGTTATTTGAGAGCCAAACGTCACCTGCCCAGAAAGCTAGTCTCCGCCAACCTCGTTGTAGTCTTGAATAAATGTTATGGCTATCTATGTCACGTCCGCTTCTTGTGATGTAGAAGAACCACACAATGATCAGGACAGTTATTACGCTTAGAACATATGCTTCCATAAGATATCTTTGCAAAGTAAGGAACATTTTGGATGTGTCCTGCCAATTACCCATAGGAATGGGCTAATATTATTCTGACTTGAAGATTGCAATTCTTGCTCGACGATACCAATATGTTGAGCCTCCCGGATCCAACCCCTGACCTTCAAGTCGGAATGTTTTAGATAATCCCCCGTCGAAGTCATATTCCGCGAACCCACAATATGGTGGTTGACCAATATATGAATTACCTAAAAGTCCTGGGCAACGTGCTTGACACAATGCAGTGTTAGTTGATGTTTCAATTAACCGTAAGGTGAAATCATAAGTTCCGCCAGCTTCAACATAGAATCCAATCCAATATTTTCCAGTTAATGTTCCAGTGGTTAGAAATGCTAATATATGAGATTGATTATCAGTATAAGTTACACCAGCTGGATCACTATAACTAATAGTATTATCTATACCTGTATACCCACCATCAACCATTATTGCCCCAGCTAT
>Ga0209777_10001610_pt1 | contig 31937 bp, 38 predicted proteins | sample FrelakmetHBP12HB_FD_187147 | JGI IMG/M metagenome (GOLD analysis project Ga0209777, IMG submission 187147) | Freshwater lake sediment microbial communities from the University of Notre Dame, USA, for methane emissions studies -HBP12 HB (SPAdes)... | ecosystem: Environmental > Aquatic >... | reverse complement strand
GTAACAAATACCAGAACGTGCAACCATTCCCGGTTAACTTTTTTGTGCATGAAAATTATGTAAAAACAGTTGGTTATTTTGTAGAACCGTACGTTATAAACATTCACCAAGACACGTGGTGCGATGCTATTTTTACCAACTTAAAACGTAAAATATATAGGCATGATATTTTAATAAAACATTTGCATTTTAGTGAAACTAATGGTAAAATGGATCAAGTATCTGATAACTTAGAAGCATTAAGGAAAGGTATTTGGGATAATAATGACTGGGCTATTCAATATAAATCTGAATTTGAACAAGAGTTAAACAAACTAAGGAAAGCAATTGAAGACTATAACAATAATACAACCAGGTAGATTGGGTGATTTAATTATCTGCTTACCTATTGCTAAACATTATAAAGATCTTGGTTATAGGGTTATATGGCCTGTAAACAACATTTACAAAGATATGATGCAACATGTTGTTGATTATGTAGAGTTTAAGCCAGTAACAAATGATGTTTATAGATGTATTTTAGAAGCTTACAGTTACGTAATAGATGATTATGTTGACGTTGCAGCAACGTTTCCAGGCAGTAAATGTACAGAGGAGTATGTTAAATTAGGTGACGGGTTTGGACCGGAAAAGTTTGATGAATTTAAATATAGAAAAGCTAATGTACCGTTTGATAAAAAATGGCAATTAAGTTATGTGAGGGATATTGAAAAAGAAAACGATCTTTACAATCTTTACGTTAAACAGGACAAATACATAGTAATTGGGTTGAATCACTCTAAAGGTAGAGTAAACTTTGATATTCAAACAGATAAGCAAGTAATTGAACTCAACGAAAAACATAATATTTTTGATTGGAGAAAAATATTAGAAAACGCACGTTATTTAGTGTTAGTAGATAGTGCAATGGCTAATTTAGTTGAACAATTAAACATACAAAGCGATAAAATTTTAATAAGAAAGCCCGGTCAACCAACACCAACCTTTCGTAATAAATGGACATATAAATGAGAGTTGCATTCACAATTATTTTAAACGGTTATAGACACCTTGTACATAACAACTATTATCAAACCATTAAAAATAATTTTGATTATTGGGTTGTGGTAGAAGGTGTATCATTACCAACGGGGTCCACATCTTGGTGTAAAAATTTACCAGGTTCAATACACAACAATTATCTCTCTAACGATGGTACAACAGAATTTTTAAACTCCATTAAAGATGAAAAGTTGCATATAGTTAGACAAACAGGTAAACCTTGGCAAAACAAAGACGAACAAGTAAACGCAGCAATTAGTGCTTTGAAAAATGTTTTAAAAATAACAGATTGTATGTTATGGCAAATTGATGTTGATGAACAATGGACAAAAGAACAGCTTGAAAGTGCTGAACAAATGCTTATCAAAAATAAAGGCAAAACTGGGTGCTTTTACTGCAATTACTTTGTTGGTAAAGGCCAACAAGTGTTTGGTCAGTGGGGTGAAGGTAAGATAGAGCCATATAGACGTTTATGGGATTGGAAAGGTGAGATGTTTGTTACACACGAACCACCTAAACTAGAAGGTAATAACGGTCCAGGTTATCTACTACCTCAACGTTTTAATCACTATGCTTACTACTTTGAAGACGATGTAAAGTTCAAAGAGCTTTATTATCAGGGTTATGAAGGGCTGTTAGAGCGTTGGAAAAAAGTGCAAGACAATAGAGATACAATACATGTGAGTGAATTGCTTGGCCCCAATACGTGGTGGAGTAAAACTGGTACGTTTATAAAATACGTAAATGCTAATTGATGGCAATAATTTTATCTCCCATTATCTTAAAACTGGAATACCTCTATGTGCAGGTAAGATCGGGGTAACAGAACTTAACTTATTATACTGCGATTATAATCTGTTAAATGCATCGAGGTTTTTACCACATTTACAACATGAGGTGGAAGATATTGCTGGGCTAGTCCCATACAATGTAGAAACAACAAAACAATTCGGTCGTGATATGAGAGAAGCTTTAAAAGAAGTTGACCTTATTCCTAAATGGAATAAAGTGAACCCAATTTTTGAAAGCTATATATTTGAACATTATTGCGCACAAGCCCATATTACTGAATTACAGCATTTAGAACCATACTTTTTTGATAAGCCTTGGACAGATCAACTTAAAGGTAAGAAAGTATTAGTAATGAGCCCGTTTGCTGATTCTATACAAAACAATTTTAAAAACATAGACAAAATTTGGAATAGTAAAATAAAACCAAATTTTGAATTAAAGACCATCAAATATCCTTTCGCATTAAAAATACATTCCAACCCTTTATATAGTGCATCTGATCAAATTTACAAAAAGTATTTAGACATTTTACGTAAAGAGGATTTCGATGTAGGTATATTTGGCACCGGTTATACATCATTATTGTTTACTGCTGAATGTAAGCGTATGGGTAAAGCAGGTATTCATCTTGGAGGTTCAACACAAATTTTATTTGGTGTAAAAGGTCAAAGATGGAGAGAAATTAAAGAGTTTCAACCTTTCTTTAATGAACACTGGACTGATCCACTTGAGTCAGAAAAGCCAGAAAAAAGAAATATGGTGGAAAATGGCTGCTATTGGTAACCCTCCCTCACAATTATGAGTGTTTATGTGCAATATGATGAATGGGGTAGAATGGGTAACAGAATGTTTCAATATGCATTTGCCTATTTGTTAGCAAAACAACGTAACGTTCCTCTTATATCACCTGGATTACCAAACTTTAATATACCACCAAACTATAAAGATAGTAATTTGGCAGCCATGCCTATATTTACCCGTAGCTACGGCGATAATTACGTTGATATGAACGAATTAATGACCACTAAAAGGGATATAGTGGTCGATTCATTTGTGCAGAAATCCCAATACTATATACCGCACCGTAACGTTCTTAGAAACCTGTTCTCTATAGAAGATAATGTGATAAACAAAGGTAAATTAGTGGTACATATCAGAGAAACAGACTACATTGGACTTAATAAATTTCTTGGTTTTGACTATTATTACAACACAATAAAACAATCTGGGTTCAATTTTAAGGATGTTATTTTAGCGACAGATAATTCTAATTGTGAAACTATAAAGCGTTTGCTAAAAGAAGGGTGCACACTTAATTCTGAAGGATATGTAAATACGTTTAACCCGGTAAGTGATAGCAGATCTATGAATGATTTTAACACCCTTTTACAAAGTGAGAACATAGCACTATCACAATCATCCTTTTCATGGTGGGCAGCGTTTTTAGGCAACCATAAAACAATTATTTTTCCTGAAAAAGAGGGGATGTGGAAGTTAAATCCAGGTAAAGATGATGTTGATTTAAGATTTAGTTTATGAGTACTTCAACATCAAATAACGACAAATACCCTGAATTTTGTAAGTTGGCAGCTACAGATGATTTTGTATTTGCAAATTTTAAAACAAATCCAACCTATAATGAAATATTAGAGCATGTTACGTTTGAGGAAGGTGCAGAATATTATAAACATACAACGCAAAAAGTACGTGACCTACTTCCAAGCGTTACGTTTGATAGCATTGGCGGACCCGTAAAACACAATTATTACTTTGGTACATATTCCTCTACAACTCTTAGATATGCTAAAATTTTAAGTGATCTTTCCCAAATAGATTTAAATGGTAAAGAAATTGTTGAAATAGGTTGTGGTTACGGTGGCCAATACACACTTATAAGAAAATTGTTTACACCAAAAAAATATACATTTATAGATCTTGCTGAACCACTAATGTTATTAAAAAAGTACATTACCAAAGCAGGGTTTAATGATATTGATTTACAGTTTGTAACACCAGAGAATATTCAAAATACACAATCTGATTTAGTCATTAGTAATTACGCATTTTCAGAATGTGATGTAGAAATTCAAGATATTTACATAAAAAAATACATTAACAATTCAAACCATGGATACATGATTTATAACAATCAACGCGGTTATAAACATTTTGAATTACAAACGGTTTGCACTAAGAAAATAAAAATTTTTCCTGAAACACCACAAACACATCCTAATAACGTGCTTATAACGTGGTAAACTTGATTTGCGTTTAGTCGCATATATATAAATATATGAATTTTAGTGACTTAATGTGTACAAGTTCGAACTATGCACAAAAGAATTTACCGGAAAAGTGGGCAGTTATTGAACAACTTTACGAACAGAATATTAACAAGCAAGCCCCGCAAAAAATACCAAAAATTATCCACCAAATTTGGTTAGGAGATGGTATTCCAAATGAACTATGGAAGTGTATAGACTCTATTAAAGAGACTAATCCGGGCTATGAGCACCGTCTTTGGACAGAAGATGAGGCTAAAAACTACAATTTTAAAAACAAAGAACTTTTCAAAAAATGTACTAACCACGGACAACGTTCTGATATTTTAAGATACGCTATTTTACAAGAGTTTGGCGGTATATATCTTGATACTGATTTCATTGGTATAAAGTCATTTGATGAATTGCTTCATTTAGATTTCTTTACTGGTGTTGCTTATGATAAAGAGCCAATAGTGTTTAATGGTTTAATTGGCTGCATTCCAAACCACCCATTACTTGAAGACCTCAACAACTTTGATAACGTTTCAAGTAACGATGGAATGGACATTATTAAGACCACTGGTCCTTGGTACCTAACAAAGAGGCTCTTTAAGAAAATAAATGAGCTAGATAATATTGCAGTATTACCAGTTGCTTATTTTTACCCTTACCCTAACTTTGATAAGGATAGAAACGATGGTACTGATTACACAAAATATATCAACATCAAAACAATCTGCGTGCATTTATGGAATTCGTACTGGAATTAAATGACTTTATTTCTGGAGAAAGGTTACAAGAAATAGCTCATGTAACCTTTTTTGGTACTAACAATAGTAATATACCCAATCAACTTAAAAACACCAAAACGGTTTTAAGAGATGTATCTAAATTCTACTTAGAAGATGATGAAAATATTGTGTATGTATATGGCCATGATTTAGAGTTATTTTTCAACACCACTTGGCCAAAGATTACCAACCCAATAAAGATTATCTCACACAATACTGATTACCCTGTTGACAGCAAATTTACTCAGTACTTAGAAGATAGTAAACTTATTCATTGGTATGCACAAAATGCGGTGTTAGATCACCCAAAACTTACACCTTTACCAATTGGTATTGCTAATAGGCAATGGCCACACGGTAATTTAGAAAACATTTTATCCGTTATAAATGAACACAACAAGAAAGAAAATTTAGTTTATAAAAATTTTGATATAAACACAAATCAAAACGCCCGTAACAAAATTAATCAAATAACCCACGGTAATAAAATCTTTATGGATTCAAATCAGCCACATACTGAATATCTCCGGAGGGTGTCAAAGAGTGTGTTTGTTATATCACCACCAGGTAATGGGGTGGATTGCCACCGAATTTGGGAGTCTTTATATATGGGTGCGGTACCAATAGTAGAAGCAAATACAGCATTTAGAAACTTTACCGATTTACCAATATTGTTTATTGATAAGTGGGAAGATGTTACATTAGATTTTTGTAAAAGTCAAATACCTAACTTTTACAGCGGCAATAAAAGTTACAATTTAGACAAGCTTAAAATGCAATACTGGAAAGATCTTATCAATGGGTAATATTGGTATAATTTGCAATGAGGTAGATCATTCTTTGTTTTCTAACTTTAGAATGGCTTTAACAAACCATTTAAATGAAACATTTAAAGACGTAAAAAACGTTAACGATTTAAATGATATTCAAACACTTATAATTATTGATGAACATTATACTTCAAATGTTAATATCTGGAAAAACAATAATTTTATAACTGAACTAAACAATAACAAAATTAAAGTTGTCGTTTTCAATTTTGAACGAATTCATAGCGCTCAATTTCCTTGGAATATAGATCACCAAAGAGTGCTTGAACAAATAAACAATTTAACGCAGTTTGTTAGTGATGTTGAAGACGCAAGGTTAATGAACAAAACAGTAATTAACAAACAATTACTTTCAAAAGATACTAATTTTGATTTACCAGCAATTAATAAAAAAAATAGAATTGTTTTTATAGGTCAAGTAAACGACTATTATCCAACAAGAAGACAAGTACTACAGAAAGCTAAAGACATTGGCTTACCTATTGATATAATTGTTACTGACCGCAAATATAACTACAAAGATTTCTTAACCAAACTATATGAGTATAAATTTGTTTTTAATCCACTTGGTACAGGTAAATTTATAAATTTAAGATATTATGAAGCATTAAAATTAGGCTGTATTCCCATACAACAAATAACAGATGATATGGAAAAGTGGTACGATGAGTTACATAGCAGCATTAATTTTACTGATATTGGTAATTTATCATTTGACAATATAAGTAATTTTTGTCCAAATTATTTGCACGATTACTACTTAGAAGATTACTTTGATGAAATAGAATTAAAAGAATACTTTAATGATCAAACTTATTATATTTGACCTTGATGGTGTGTTAGTTGAATCTAAACAACTACACTTTGAGGCTTTTAACTATGCTTTGGAACAAGTTGATCCACAGTACGCAATTTCATATGACGATCATTTAACCAAATATGATGGGTTAAGTACAAAAAAGAAGCTTGAACTTCTTACAAAAGAAAGGGGATTACCAGAAAATTTTTACGATCAAATTTGGCTTAACAAACAAGATAAAACTGTTGAGTTAATGGAAAGATTTAAACCGGACCACCGTATTGCAAAAATTTTAAAACAACTTAAAGAAAAATTCACAATAGCTTGCTGCACAAATTCAATACACAAAACTGCAGTTATTCAATTACAAAGAAAAAAATTAATAGAACATTTTAGCTTGTTGCTTACTAATGAAGATGTAAAAAATACAAAACCAAACGCTGAAATTTATATGCGTTGTATGTTACATTTTAATATAAACCCTGACGAAACACTTATTGTTGAAGATTCTTATGTTGGTAGAAAAGCTGCGGTAAGATCTGGTGCACATGTATTACCAGTAAATAGTCCAAAAGACTTAACGTTACAAAGAGTAGAAAATTTTATTATGAAAATTGACAACGAAAACTCCCCTAAAAATAAATGGAAGGATGAAAAGCTTAATATTTTAATTCCAATGGCAGGTGCTGGTTCTAGATTTGAAAAAGCTGGTTTTACATTTCCTAAACCATTAATTGATGTTGATGGTAAGCCAATGATTCAAGTAGTAGTAGATAACATTAATATAGAAGCTAACTACATTTTTATTGTCCAGCAATCACATTTAGAAAAGTATAATTTGAAACAAACTCTCAATTTAATTGCCCCGGGGTGCGAGGTTGTAGCTATTGATGGCGTTACCGAAGGTGCAGCCTGTACAACGTTGTTGGCAAAAAAATACATTAACAATAATAAACCACTTCTTATTGCAAATTCAGATCAGTTTGTAGAATGGGATAGTGGTGAGTTTATGTATAATATGGTTACTAATAAAGTGGATGCCGGTATATTGACTTTTAAATCCACACACCCAAAATGGAGTTACGCAAAATGCGATGAAAATGGTTTTGTAACTAAAGTAGCTGAAAAGAAACCAATAAGTGATATTGCAACCGTTGGCATTTATTACTGGAAAAAAGGTAAAGATTACGTCAAGTATGCTGAACAGATGGTAAAGAATGATATAAGAGTTAATAACGAATTTTATGTTTGCCCGGTGTTTAATGAAGCAATTCAAGACGGTAAAAAGATTAAATGCTTTGATGTTAAAAGGATGTGGGGTATCGGTACACCTGAAGACCTTAATTACTTCCTAACAAATTATGTTAATAATATCGCATAGAGGTAATACATCAGGCGCATTTTCTCCATTTGAAAATAAACCAGAACATATTAAAAGTGTTTTAAAAGACTACGATTGTGAGGTCGATGTATGGTACCATAATGGATTTTACTATCTTGGTCATGACTTTGCAAACTACATTGTTGATAAAAAGTTTTTAAAACATAAAAGACTTTGGTGTCACGCTAAACATTTACAATCTTTGGAACAAATGCTAGTTGATAATATAAAATGTTTTTTTCATCAAAATGATGATTATACACTTACAAGTAATGGCTACATTTGGACGTTTCCTTGTAAACCTGTAAGTAAAAACTCAATTATTGTCGACACCTCAAAAGACTGGAAAAATAAAAATTACGATTGTTATGGTGTGTGTGTTGATTACATTATATAATAATATACAATTAACACATGATTATTAAAGATATTCCCGTTTATGATGGTTTGTTAATTCACAAGCGTTTTGCTTATACATATTTCAGGAAAAAGGTTTTACCTATTGGCAATATTGTTGCATTTAGAGCTCCAATGAATGTACAGGCCGAAGGTATGATTGATAATGAAGACGTTTTACAGAACGATTTCATTTATAGTGACGATGCAATTAACTTTTGCTGGGAGATACCTGGTTTAGATCCATTTGGTGCAGTTGCTTATCAGAGACTTTTTAATACGCAAATTGCCATGATTCTCTCTAACAAGTATCTCAAGAAGCCAATTGAGGTTGATGGTGATGATTTTATGGTTCATGATGAGTTTGAGGGTAGTGATGGCTCAGTTCAGAAGGTTGGTAAGTGCAGTGTTAGTATCACATACTCACGGGATAGTGTAGCTCTTGGTCATACAGGTATTAATATTAATGCCGGTAGAAAGGCACCACCATTTGCATACAGTACAAAGCTTACTGATGAGCAAGCTACCCAGTTTATGCTAAATGTTATTGAGCTTTTCTATAACCTAAACGATGATATTTTTATCGCAACCACGAAAGTCATTACATGAAAAAGAAAGAAAGCATTGCTTGGGTCTTAGAGGTAAAAAAAAATAAAAAGTCTGGTGATTTTTTCATTGAATTACCACAAGAGCTTTTAAAGTGCATGGGTTGGAAAATCGGCGATACAGTTGTATGGGAAGAAGATGGAGATGGTTATATTTTAAAAAAAACTAAAAAGTGACAATATTTGATTACTTAAATTCCATTCTTTATACTAAGAATGAGATTGAACTAAACTGCGATGATGAGTCGCAGTTTAGTATTTTTATGATCAATAGATGGGTGTCATTTTATTCACCTGAAACAGCTGTTTATATTAACCAAACAACCAACATTTATAGCGCCCATTTCACGGTAAAACAAGATCAGTATAACTTTATCTATAACATTTTACCAAAATTAAAGTTTAAAAAGATTGCATATATAAAGAAAAACAAACAAGAAAAAGAAGAAAAGGAGTCCTTGATAGTGCCTGAGTTTATGAGTCAACGAGAGTACATCCGTAATGTTGACTTTGAAAAGACATTATCTAAATAAGTTTCATATGCAAGAACAACCAAAAGTTTCAATTGACGTTTTAGAGACAAGAAAAAGTTTAATAGATTTAGATAATTACGGTAAAGGTAACTTTGGTCTTGGCGACGATTTTAGCTTATCATTTTTGTTTGATGATATCGTATTAGTGGAATTTATTGACGAAGTTTCTGACGGTAAAGGCGATGTTATTCAGCGTAACGGCATTTTCGTCCCAACCAATTCGTTAATTAAAGCTTGGAGAAAGGCTCAAGTTATTCTTACCGGTCCAAGTGTTAAATATTGCAAGAAAGGCGACATTGTTATCTTCCCAAATGATAAGGGAGCATCAGTTGCTAATATTGAAATTGAGGGCTATGGTAGATTAAAGAAAGGTGTGTTTTTAAATGAACAAAGATTGTTCGGCATTTGTAAGAGAGTTAATGCCGATTCCGTAAGTGACCAAACTAAATTAATAAATGAGGACATCGTTACCGAATCTAAAGAACCTGTTAAAAGAAAACGTATGTGAGATAGTTTTCGTTAGAAGAAGACCAAAGCCAAACCAATCGCCAGTAAGACGTATGCTTTGCACTTTAGATGACAGAATCTTAAACAGCACCAACGGCCGTTTATCTTTAAATTATAGACCAACATCGGGTATATTACCATACAATGCAGAAGCCAAAAATTTATTACCTGTTTGGGATATTTTTATGCAGAATTGGAGAATGGTTAATATGGATCAGTGCGATCTTATAAACACCATTCAAGAAGACCAATTTTGGAATTACTTTAACAACACACTATTAAAAATGTCAGCTGAGCAAAAAATGGTGTTTATGGACTCATGATTGAAAAAACAGAAAGAATGATTTTTGACTTTTTACAGCGTAATGTAACTTTTTACATTAACAGTGAAAAGCCTATGAAGTCGGGTAAGCTGTTAATTTTTAGGTTTAAAGATTTTTATTTTAATTTTATTCTTAAGACAGATAACACAACAAAAACATTTGAATTACCTTACCCCTTTAAAGTAACAACAGGTGAAAATTGTTTGTATTTTAGCTATACATTAGAAGATTTTTCACAAAAGAATATAGATTTGCTTATCAAAGCAAAGTTACTTAAACCTAAAAAGAAAAATAAATTATACAACACAACAGTTGTTTTATCTGCACTCAATTAATATAATTACAGGTGTACAGTAGATACCTTACAAAGTTTCCAGATGGGTATAACCCCAGTAGTCAGCAAATTGATCTCATTAAGCGTATAGAAGATGCATATGCTAAAGGTTATAAATTTGTTATTTGTAGTGCGCCAACAGGTTCCGGCAAAAGTTTTATATCAAAAACATTAGCTAATGTATCAAATAAGTGTACTGATGAGTTTAAAAGATTGATTACATCTTACGATGCATTTAAACAGGATTACGTTGGTAATTATACCCACGAAGTTGAGTGTTTAAACCAACCACCGCACGGTGCAATGACCTTGACGATCACCAAGTCATTACAAGACCAATACAAGGGGTTATTTGATAGTTCAGCTGTCTTGAAAGGTAAAAGCAATTACCAGTGTCAAGTTAATACAGATGTTGATGTAGAGAACGCGCCTTGTTTACTCACACAAAAGCTTAAAGAAGAATGCTGGTCTAAAAATATTTGCCCATACTACAATGCTAGGAACAAAGCATTAGTTGACCAGTTTAGCGTACTGAACTATAAAATGTTTTTATCGTTACCAGATCACGTTAAGCGTAAAAATTTTATTATATGTGATGAAGCATCTGAGTTAGAGGATGAGCTTGTAAAGCATTTTTCAGTATTTGTAGATCCGGATAAGCTAAGAATGCTCGGTCTGAAAATACCATTTCTTTATACAGCTAACTTACAAGATGTACATAATTGGCTTAATCAAATTATGATGATTGTCGGTGAACATATTGATTCTTTAACGCAAAAACAAAAGCATGGTAAATCATCGAGTTTAAACATAAACGAAAAAATTAAACTTAATTTTTTCAAGAACTTTCACCATACATTAAATCTGATTGACTCAACGTGGGATAAATGTGAGTATGTATGTCAGCGTGAAGGTAAGACGGTACGTATAATGCCATTAAGAGTTGATACACTTTCAAAGTTTATTTTTAATTCAGCTGACAACGTGTTACTAATGTCTGCAACTATTGTTGATCATAAAAACTATGCAAAGACGTTAGGTATCACTGAATACAAATATATTGAGGTGGATAGTTCTTTTGACGCAAACAAAGCACCCATCTATGTTTCAGTAACAAATAAACTTAATAAATCAAACATACAAAAAGTGTTGCCTTTGATTGTGCAGCAAATTAAATCGATTTGTGAATCACATAAAAACGAAAAAGGTATCATACATACACACACGATGCAAATAACAGAATATTTGCAAAAGCATCTGAAAGGTGAAAGGTTTTTGTTTAGAAATACTGATTCTAAAAACGATAAAATTTTATCAACACATTCTAAGTCCGATTTACCAACTGTTATAGTAAGCCCATCAATGACATTTGGTGTAGATCTAAAGGACGACCTTGCAAGATTTCAAATCATAGTTAAGGGTGCATTTTTACCGCTAGGTGATGTTAGAATTAAACGTTTATTCGATGAAGATAAAGTTTGGTATGTAAACAAGATGCTTATTAACTTAGTACAGGCTTGTGGTAGGGGTGTCAGAAGCAAAGAAGATTATTGTGTTACATATATACTTGATGGTACAATATATGATGCAATAATTGCTAACAAAGCTAAACTACCAAAATACTTCATTGATAGGTTTGTATAAATATTATAGTGCAGCCATTTAATAAGTACTATACCAATAAACAATTGCAGCAAGAAGGTTTAAAAGATTTTGCTAAAGCAGCAGCATTAGCTGCAGGGTTTGGATTATCAACAGCTTTAGGTTCTCCTACCCAAAACTACGACATGCAAAAACAGACAGCTGCAATGACTCAGAAAGACGAAACAAAAGTAACACCAGAAGACATTGTAGCAACGACATTAGTACTTGAAGCTCGCGGTGAAGGAATTAAAGGTATGCAAGCAGTTAATGAAGTTATTAACAATAGAGCTAAGCACGACCATAAACAACCTTGGCAAATAGCAACAGCACCAAAACAATTTTCATGTTTTAATGGTAAAAATGTAAATGCGTGTGTTATAGATGCGCGTAGAAGATTTGCAGATAGCTATAAGGTAGCAATGCAAATAGTAAAGGCAGGCCCAACCAACCACACAAATGGTGCTCGTTGGTATCATACCACGTCGATAAGACGACCAAAATGGGCGGATAATTTACTCGATAAAGGCGCCAAAACCGTTACTATCGGACACCACGTCTTTTACTACTTGCCTTAAGTCTGGCAGCTTTTAAATTACGCGGTAACATACCAACAAACGTATTCATTTTTGTGTTGGTATCTCCCCAGAAACCTGATGCAGCTTGTGTTGTACCGCTACCGTTTGTTTCATTGTCCTGGTTGAAGTAATTGTTCATATGACCATGCATTTTACTTCTTCTTGGTACTATTGTACCAGATGCCGTTTTAGTTAACGGCCTCATAGTATCTACAGGTGCTTTACGATCTTCTGAAAAGACCTGTTTAGTTACTTTTTTTTTTGAGCCAGCTGGCTTATAACCGTGTTTATAAGCACCCTTTTTCACCTTAGCAATCTTTTCACCAGGGACTCTTTTACCATCGGTACGTTCACCGACTTTACCGGCTTCTGCTAAAACAACAACAACTAAATCGTTAAACCTCATATTACTTTTTCTTTTTAATATTTAATGCAAAATTAGCACGCTTCTTTTCTAATGGTGTACCATGTGCTTTTAACCCTTTGAGTTCAGATACTGACATCTTTTGGCCTTTCTTTTTATGTTCTTGCTTCCTCAACGCACCCTTTTTAATGCCTTTAACAGCTTTTTTTACCCAACTCTTTTTAGCCTCAGTAAGAATATCATTTACTAAATCATTGAACTTCATGTTATTATTTATATAATTACATATGGTAAAGAGTAAAAAAATAGTTTGTGTTGTGACTGGTAAGCCAACTGTTTATGCTGGAGATTTCTTACAGAAGAAGGTCCAAGAATATGGTGATGAAGCAACGTTAGAGAAACTATATGTTTGCAAAGAGGTAAAGGCTTTACTCAAAAAGGGGTACAAGATTAATGACATTCGTAAAATCTTAGATGTACCTGTAGACACAGAACCATTACCGCAAGAGGTTGCAATGTTAATTGAGAAAGATTATCAAAAGACAACTTTTAAAGTTAACGATACAAATAGTCAAACGCTAAGCACAATTACAAATCTTACATATGATAAGTCAGATGAAGAAGTTGAAAGCTTTATTAACGCGTATATAATTAGAAAACAATGAATATCTTAACTTTAAGAAACCATAATACAATAGCTTTACAAAAAGCTGAAAATGGCCAAACAATCAAAACATTTAGTGTTGATGGTGATATTGTTAGTGGACCCAACATAGCTGGTACAACTGGTTACGCTACAGTTAGAAAGAATAATAGTCTTAAAAACTACATTTACGATCTAGAGAGAGGGGTAGTAGTAAAAATTTTATCAGCATGATTAATATCAATTTAGTAAACGATGCAGTTAATACATCATGTTTTGAAATTATAGATACGAAAGAATATCCTTTACTATTTTTAGGATATATTATCAAAACAGAATATGATAATAAAAGGATCAACTTAGTTGATAAATACAACCCGATATCGTTTTTACATTTTAGTAAAGATAAAAAGAGTGCAGTGGCGTTAAAAGGGCTTAAATTAACACCAAACCACCAGATTAAGGAACTTTATAGAGGTATTGCTGCTCAAGAGAAACTAGCAATGAATCTTGTTGTTTACGAAAACTTACTAAATCAATACAACTTTGCATGTAAAGAGACGTATGCGCTTTTCTCTCCTGGTATGTATCCAATTGATTTCAATAATTTGAAGACAATTTGTGAGGATTCTTTCAATACAGATAAAAAAATTTTTCAGCACCTGCTAGGCATTGACGAGAAGGTATTCGACTTTCAAAAATTTTCATCTTTGAAATTATTCATACTAACGATGTAATTTGGTATTAGATTAAATAATTTACCTATGCTTTTTGAAGAACAAATTTCTCGTAAACCGAACCATTATCCTTGGACAGAAGATTTTATAGAATCAATGCATAATGGGTTTTGGACTGACAAGGAATTTAGTTTCAAATCAGATGTTCAGCAATTTAAAGTTAAGTTGACTGACCAGGAAAGAGAAATTATTGTTCGCACTTTGTCTGCTATTGGTCAAATTGAAGTGGCAGTAAAGACATTCTGGGCTAAGTTAGGAGAAAACTTACCACACCCAGCTTTACAAGATCTTGGATATGTTATGGCTAACACAGAAGTCATCCATAACAATGCATATGAAAGATTACTTACCGTGTTAGGTCTAGAAGAAGTGTTTGAAGAAAACCTTAAACTAGAATGGATACAAGGTCGTGTTAGTTATCTTAAAAAGTATACACACCGTTTTTATAAAGATACTAAGAAGCAGTATGTTTACGCTCTTATTCTTTTTACTCTGTTTGTGGAGAACGTTTCGTTAATGAGCCAGTTCTACATCATTAACTGGTTTGCACGAAACAAAAACGTACTCAAAGATACGGACCAGCAAGTGAAATACACTCGCAACGAAGAGAATATTCATGCCTTGGTTGGTATGAAAATTATCAATACTATTAGAGATGAATATCCTGAGTTGTTTGATGATGAATTGATTCAAAGAATTTTATCAGAAGCAAAAGAGGCCTACGAATGTGAGGCAAAAATTGTAGAATGGATGGTTAATGGTATAAAAGAAGATGGGCTTACAGCTGAGCATCTTAAAGAGTTTATCAAAGATAGAATAAATGAATCTCTCAAAGGTATAAATTTCCCTACCGTATTTGAAATCGATAAAGAACTCGTAAAGTCAACGTTTTGGTTTACGGAGGAATTACTTGGAAACAACATGACCGACTTTTTTAGTTCTAGGCCCGTAGAATACTCTAAGAAAAACCAATCATTCTCTGAGGATGATTTATTTTAAAAGAAACCTATGAAGATCTGCTAGGGAATAATAAATATATATGCATGTACAAAGAAGTTTATGATAGATTGGTTGCGTCTCGTTCACATTTAGTAACGGAATGGAAAAACAATAAAATGTTATTCCGGCATAGGATAAAACCAGGTCATCAAGGGGGTGAGTACGTTGATGATAATTGTACATATTTAACATTAAGGGAGCACATTATAGCGCATTATTTATTGTGGAAGATAAACGGACATCCGGGTGATTATAGAGCGTATAAATGGATGTCTGGTTTAGAAGCTCCATTTACCGAGCACTCAGAATATACTAAGCAAAAATTATCTAAATCACATAAAGGTGTACCATTATCAGAGGAGCATAGAAAGCGTATATCAGATGGTCAAAGGGGCAGGACTGGTGGATTTAAAGGTAAAAAACATACTAAAGAAACAATAGAAAAAATAAGAGAATCTCAAAGAGGAAAACTAATGTCTAAAGAAGCAAGAGCAAAGCTTTCAGCAACCAGAAAAAGACTTACTCATATCATTAACCCTAAGAAAAATCTCGGAGATGGAATGCTAGGCAAAAAACATCACGCGAAAACTCTCGAAAAGATGAGAGGTCAAAAGCGCTCTGATGAAACAAAAGAAAAAATGAGATTAGCTTGGCAAAAACGAAAAGAAGCGAAGCTATTTCTTGAAAATTAACAAAAATAATATAATATAAACACTATAAATACTATAACTATGATTAACAAGAACATTTACTGGCTGAATAGCGACTCTCGCAAATTCCTTGAACGTGGCTATCTCCTGGACGGAGAGACTGCCGAAAAGCGTATAAGAGATATAGCTGAGACAGCTGAAGATTATCTTAAGCTTAAAGGGTTTGCAGATAAATTTGAAGGTTATATGCATAAAGGGTTTTATTCTTTGGCATCACCAATCTGGGCTAACTTTGGACGTAAACGCGGTTTACCCATTTCGTGTTTTGGTTCGTATGTAGACGATGATATGGACGCTATTTTGTTTAAGATGGGTGAGGTGGGTACGATGTCAAAATCTGGTGGCGGCACATCAGGGTATTTCGGTGCTATCCGCCCCCGTGGAGCTCTAATTGGTTCTGGTGGTGAGTCAACTGGTGTACACCACCAGCTCACCGTTTTTGAGTCGTTAACTGATTATATTTCACAAGGTAATGTACGTCGAGGCTCTTTTGCAGCGTATCTACCTATTGATCATAAGGATATTGAAGAGTTTCTCAACATTCGTAAGGAAGGTGATTCAATTCAAAACCTTTCCATTGGTGTTTGTGTCGATGACAAGTGGTTAAAAGATATGCTAGGTGGTGATAAAGAAAAGCGCCGTTTTTGGGGTCTAGTAATCAAGAAACGTTTTGAGTCAGGGTACCCGTACATATTCTTTACTAACAACGCTAATAAGCAAGCCCCACAGGTATATAAAGACAAAGGACTGAAAATTCATCACAGCAACCTTTGTACAGAAATTATGCTTTCAAATGGTGTTGACGAATCTTTTGTTTGCGATTTGTCATCACTTAACTTTGAAAAGTATGATGAATGGAAAGAAACAGATGCAGTTGAAACACTTGTTTATTTTCTAGATGCAGTAATGACTGAGTTTATCGACAAAACAGAAAATATGGTATTCATGCAACATCCAAGAAACTTTGCTATTAGACAAAGAGCTCTTGGTATTGGTGCACTTGGTTGGCATACATACCTTCAATCAAAGATGATTGCATTTGAGTCAATGGAAGCAAAGTTTCTTAATACACAAATCTGGAAGTTTGTTCGTAATAGAGCAGATAAAGCCACTGAACAACTTGCAAAAGAGTATGGTGAACCAGCATTATTAAAAGGTTATGGCCGCCGTAATGTAACAACACTAGCTGTTGCCCCAACAACATCGAGTTCATTTATTCTCGGTCAAGCATCTCCTTCTATTGAACCTCTTAACTCAAATTACTTTGTAAAGGATTTAGCTAAGGGTAAGTTTACATATAAGAACCCTTTTCTAGAAGCATTGTTAGAAAAGAAAGGTAAGAATACTGATGCTGTTTGGAAAGCTATTCTTGTTAAGGGTGGTTCGGTGCAGCATTTAGAGTTTCTTACTCAAGAAGAAAAGGACGTGTTTAAGACATTTGGTGAAATAAGCCAGAAAGAAATAGTTATTCAGGCTGCAGCTCGTCAAAAATATATTGACCAAGGTCAGTCACTTAACTTAATGATTCCACCTAATACTAAGCCAAAAGACGTTAATGAGTTAATTATCTTTGCTTGGGAGAATGGTATTAAGAGTCTTTATTACCAGCGTTCAGCTAACCCAGCGCAAGAATTAGCTCGTTCAATCTTAACTTGCTCTAGCTGCGAAGCGTAAAACCTGGTTGTTTTTTATTGGTTTGGTAATATAAATATTGTTGCGGTCTAACTTACTATAATAAACCGCAAACTAACTATGAACTATATATCAAAACAAGATCCATTTTCTCTCATGGATCAATTATTCGAGAGAAACTTAGCACGTCACCCATTCTTTTGGGGGGACGTTTCACGTACCGGAGATACGGTAAGGTTTAAAGAAGGCGATGATCTTACAGTTGAAGTAGATCTACCTGGTGTACCAAAAGATAAAACTAAAGTCACCGTTGAAGGTAGATTAGTTTCAATTGAAGGTACACGCAAATTAATTCATAAAGGTGGTGAGTCTGAAGAAACATATAGCCGTAGCTTTACCGTGAACAATACATACAATATTGACAAGGCAAAAGCAACTCAAGTTGACGGCGTTCTCACATTGGTCTTTCCGAAGAACAAGGTGGAGAATGGGGGTAAAAAGTTAATCGAAATCGATTAATTGTTTGTATAAGGGGAGAGAGAAATCTCTCCCCTTTATTTTACACCATGGACTCTTCTTGATGCAGGCACCGGACCTGTATTTTGATTAATTTCTTGTGCATCTTTTCTTACTTCAGAATTTGCATCGTGTAGAGTAAGTGGTAAGTTTCTAAAAATATGTGAATGCTCACTAATTGCAATTGCGTCAGGTGAACTTGGACCGGCAAGCAACACTGATATTGGTGCTGTAATATAACCGTTAACTAAACCTGTAGTCAAATCTGCGATGCAAATATTGGTGTTGCCATTATTGGATGCAGCTAAGAAACCTAAACCAGGAATTTGACTAATTAATGACTGCAATGTATCGGTTTGTAATTGACCAGGTAATGGTACGTTTATTGGACCAATTACTGCTAAACCACCAAATGCCGTGTTCTCTTGCATTGTACCAAATGTTGTAGTTGCTTGTGTTACTTGATACTCTGCTGGAGCAGTAACGTGCTGCACAAACAATTCACCTTCCACTGAAACTGAACCACCAACGACAACGTTATTCGTTACACCTAAACTATTTTGAATCAATATTTGTTTCTGTTTAGTATTTCTTAAACTTAAAATTTGTGCTGAAATATTAACTGTCCCAGCGTTAATATTAACTTCATTTTCGCTTGATATATTAACTTGTTCACCAGTTACATTGGTTACAGTACCTGTAATGTTTGTTGGTCCTAATGACTTTAAGTTTAATCCACCAGCACCAACCATTACGTTATATCTGTTGCAAACGTTTAGAGTGTAATCACCACCTGGTAAATCCTGTACATGTACCAATTCAATCAAAGGACTTGCACTGTAATCGGTATATGTGCCAAGTGTATCAATTAACATTTCACTTGGTACCATTTTACCTACATTATCAAAACGAATACTACCAAAATCATTAACAACCATACCAATAGTTTCAATTTTATGTTTAGCTATTTGTATAATTTCGCTACCACCGATACCTAAATTTTTTTCAATTTCAGTCAATGGAGATATAATAGCTTCTGTTAATTCTTTAATTAAAGCCTTTCGAGGATCTGGAACCCAAACACCATCTTGAGAAGAAGTACTTTGACCTGGTACCCCGGACCATACTATTCCACTTTCTTGTGTATAGTTACCTAAACTTGGAAACACTGTTGGTGTAGCAGGTAACGATGGTAACTTTAATAAAAGAGGACCGTTAACAAGACTTGATGATACGTTTAACTGAGCTTCTAAAATTTCAGTTTGAACCCCAATTGAATTATCATTAATTGAGTATAAAGTTTGATTTATAGCGGGGTGAGGTGCAGGTGTACCTATTTTTGTTTGCAACAAACTATTCCTTTTAATAACAACATGACCTAACTGGTCTACTACATTGTTCGGTGTTGTTCTTTGAATTTCAAATAACTGTTTATTATCTTGAATTGGTGTGTATAAATCTTTCCAATCTTGAAATGCTTGTGCAGCACTTAAACTACCCACTTTTAAATATCTATCTCTTAAAATATTTTCATCTAAACTTTTACCAACATATTCATTTTTAAACCCCCTTACAGTTTCATAATCATCATTAAGTACCAATTTTTGATTATTATTTGTAGCTAATTCAATTGTAGCAGTATTGTTAAACTCTTTAAATGAACCAGAGTAATGTGTAAATTTTATCTTTTCATTTAAATCCGTATTAGTAATTTCTACAGTCCCACCTTTTTGATTTATAACGTATTTGTTTCTATATGTTTCAACATTTACATCATGAGGAGTATTTGAACTATTTCTATTTTCAAATGTTTCAGGGTAATCAATACCAGGATTATTATAGTTATTGTAAATACCTTGCCAATCAGTAATACCATGTGATACAGCAAAATAAACTGGTAGTGCCGGGTTACCATCAATGAAGAACACCCAAACGTGAGCACCAACATCAGGGACACCAAACGTACCTTTTGCTCTGTTCGAATACGTGCTCGGTACATATTCGTAAGCTAACGGGTTAGGGTTGTTTATATTATTTACCGGATTGACAAATGCATCAGTAAGACGATTTTGAGGCAATTCAAAAAATGCACCTGGCTTACCTGGGGTGTTAAGAGCACTTAATGTTGATTGAGAAAACGAGCTATAAAAATTAGCATCTGAAATGTTAGCAAAGTTATTATAGTTATTAAAACGACCTGAACCATCTTCACTAGTAAGTGGAGCAGCACGTTGGGCCCAAGGTAAGACAACCTTCAACTCCTCAATAATTGGTGTCAAGCCTTCTGTTGTGCCGTTTGTACCAGATAAAGATTCTTGGATAGTGTTATCAATATTACCACCAATAAATCTAAATTTTTTGTTTATTCTATTACCAACCCAGTTCTTATAAACAGTGGCCGAAACATGCGGAACAAAAACTTTAACTTTGCCTGCACGATCTGGATCGTCATTCTGTACAACTATACCGACGTAATTACCGTAAAACTTTTTGAAATCTTTTTTAGTGATCATGCTGAATAATAATATGTGATTGTATCTATAACTAATACATTTGGTACCGGAGATTGTTTAATTTGGTTAACAACAAGGTTTGAATCTATAGTACTACCTAACATACTTGCAATAGATGGGACACTAGCATTTATTGCATTTTGAGCTACAGTGCTAGCTAACTGTTGCGTTTGAGTGTTGTTTTCTGCTAATTTTTTAATTTGGTTATTTGATGATATTACAGTGTTTATTTGTTTTGCCATGTTAGCTTGAACAGTTGCAGTAATCGAACTAACTTTTAAAATGCTTGAAACATGCCCGGAAATTAAATTTAATTCTTGCTGCACCAACGAATTCACACCTTTACTTTGATTACTAAAAAAACTTGAAACCCTTGATAGTTGAGATGCGACGGTTGAACTTACAGTTGCTGGCAAATTTAAAACCTTACCAACAACAGTTACAGCAGAGTTTATTGCACCCACTGCATTATTAACTGCGTTTTGTATCAACCCCGTTGCAATATTAGTAAACCCGTTTATAGAATTCTGTAAAGTATTACCAATAAACCCTACAATATTTCCAGGAGCTTTTGTTACTACGTTGTTAGCTAAAGTTGATAACTGTTGCTGCAAAGGGGTTAATGCAGCTGTTAAACTTGCACCTATCTTTGACAATTTACCCGCAATATCTGAAAATGAAGGTAACGAAATTTTTGAAATATAAGTTTTTAATGCTACCAATGAGAGTGGTAAAGTTGGTAACTTAATTCTGGGTATAATTTGCGGTAACTGGAATTTAGGTATAACTATGTTAATTTTGAAACCTAAAATTGATATAGATGGCATATTAATATTTAACAGAACATTGATTTTATCAAACAGTAGTTATAATATCAGTATGTCACATAAAATCCTTGTTTCACACGAGTCTCCAATAACATTGTTGCAACAGTCATTATCATATAATGACTATGATTACGCGTTAGTACATTTATTTGAAAAGTTCCCAACATATTATGATTTTTTTAAGTCGAGTATATCCACTGGCCGCAGCGTATTACTCGATAACAGTATTTTTGAACTCGGCACGGCTTTTGACGGTGATAAGTTTGCAAATTATATCAACGAGTTAAAACCAAGCTACTACATTGTACCAGATGTACTTGAAGATGGTTATGCCACAGTGCAAAGCTTTGCACAATTTGCAAAGAAATACACAAACTTGCCTGGACTTAAGATTGGTGCAATTCAGGGTAGATCATTTGATGAATTGCTTGATGTTTACAAGTACATGAGTGAATATGCTGATTATATTGCAATCAGTTTTGATTATTCGTACTATCTTTACACAGGTAAGGGTAAAACAAAGCTTGAAAGATATTGCTACGGCCGTCAAAAATTTATTAATGACCTTATCAACGAGGGTGTTTGGAATTGGTCAAAACCTCACCACTTACTCGGCTGCTCACTTGCTAGAGAGTTTAGATATTATGTAGATAAGAACATTGTAAACATTCGTAGTGTTGACACTTCTAACCCAGTAGTTGCTGGTTTGCAAGGTCTTCGATATAATGGTGATCTTGGTCTTCAAGATAAGCCAAGCGTTAAACTTGCTGACTTAATTGACACCACTGTTACAGATACACAGTTACAGGAAATTATGTATAATACAATTAAGTTCAAAGAAATTCTAAAAAGATGTTAATTGCATTTACAGGAGCTCAAAGTTCGGGTAAAAGTACTCTTCTTGCTAAAATGCAGGGGGATAAATTGTTTAGCGATTGGATTTTTGAAGCTGAAATAACAAGAGATTTAAAATCTAAGTATAATCTCAGCATTAACGAAGATGGTGATAATTTTACTCAAATTATTACTATTCATAGTCATGTAGATAACTATTTGAAGAATAGGGGTAAGAATTGTGTATTTGATAGAAGTTGTTTAGATGCTTTAGTTTATACTACTTACTTGGCATATACAAATAAATGTGATAAAGAGTTGGGTTATTATGCTGAGTATATTTGTAAAAAACTTTTGCATCAATATGATATTATTTTTTATACTGACCCATCTATACCTTTAGTTAATGATGGTGTGAGAAGTGATGATGTTAACTTTAGAAACAAAATTATTGAATTGTTTGATTTTTATATTGAGCAATTCAAAATTAACAATGTAGTAAAGTTAGTAGGTACAGTAGAAGAGCGTTATGCTATTATAAAGAAAGAGATTGAAAATTGTAACAAATAAACTATAATAAAACCATGAGCAATTACCAATTAGATAATTCGAATATTAACGTTCACTTAGGGAAAACTTCACAGTATAAGAATACATATGACAATACGTTACTTGTAAGAGAACCAAGGCACAACAACCGCACTTACCTGGGTATACAAGATAGTAATTTACCTTTTGTTGGTTACGATACTTGGAATGCATATGAATGTTCGTTTTTATTAGATAATGGTTGCCCGGTGGCTGGTGTAGCTAAGATTTGTTACCCAGCAAGTAATAAGTACATTGTTGAGAGTAAGTCTATTAAGCTTTATTTTAATAGTTTCAACATGGAGAAGATGGGTAATAATGTACATGATGCAATGCTAAAGTTTACTCGTACAGTAAGTAAAGATCTTGGTGAAAAGTTAGAAACAAATGTAAATGTTGGCTTTATCCCAGGTTTTATTTATGACCAGTCTGAAGCTAGTGCCTATTGGGTTTATAACAAATACACGTACGTTACTTTGGAGAATATTATTGACGAAAAATCTTTAATTAAAGAGCCGTTCCTCATCTATAAAGAAACAGGTAATATTTTAACTGAACACGAATTAGAAGTCATGACTGATCGCAATGGTCAATACTTTCATTCTGGATTACTTAAGAGTAATTGTCGTGTAACGAGCCAACCAGATTGGGGTGATGTATATATTTACATCAACTCACGCTACAAGGTTAATAAGCTATCTCTCTTAAAGTATATTGTCTCATTTAGAGATGAGTGCCATTTTCATGAAGAGATTTGTGAATGCATTTACAAGCGTCTATACGATATTTTCCAGCCAGATGAATTGTTTGTTATGTGTTTGTATGCACGCCGCGGCGGTATTGATATTAACCCGGTAAGAGCAAGTAGTTTAAATCTGTTAAACACGTTTTGCACGAACTTGCTTGATGTCAATAGCCCACATGTGAAAACATCGAAGCAGTAAGAATAAGAAACCCGGTGTTGTTTCCAACACCGGGCTCTTTTTGAATCTTCGCCTTTGGGACGTATTAGAAGTATACAGCAGCTGTAGCTGGTGTAAACGACTGACCGATACCACTAACGAGGATGACGTGATAGTAAAGACTTGCACCGAAGATGTTGTCAACCACACCATAACGTGTGAGTAAACCAACTCTTGGAGCGAAGTCGTTCTGACCAATCGTGCGCTGAACCATAACAGGAATGTATGGGCAGTAGATGATACCTGTATCATAGAACTCTGGGCCCTTGTAGCCTAATAAGGCGTAGTCTGGGCGTGGGTTCGTTGTACCGTATTCGCCGGCCATATAATTGCCGTCGGTACGTGTATCGCGGTAGACGTTGAAGCGACCACCGAGGTTACCTACCTTAGCAACGCCTACTGGCTGCGTATTGACATTACCCTGAACTGGTACCCATTGGAATTCAGGTAACATTTCAAGAATAGCTGCAACGTTTGGTGTAGCAACTACGAAGTTAGCTGCACCACGACGGTTACGAACTGCAATACGATTTGCTTCGATAATAACTCTCTGGTAGAAGTCACGGTTACGTTCTACTAACCAGCGGCCGTCAGCTGATGCTGGCGACCACACAGAATAGCCGTTGCCATAACCTGCGTTAAGAGCAATCTGGAGCATTCTGATTAACATTTCACGGTCGATTTCAGCCTGAATTTCGTACGACATAGCATTCGTTAATTCAGTGTCGATATCAATACCGTTCATGTTCTTTAAGTCCTGTTCGAGTTCAACTGACCAGTTAGCACCTAAGCGTCTTGTACCTGCTTCAACAGCTGTCTTTTCGAACGTAACTTCGAATGTAGGAATTGCGTTCGTTAATTCGTAGTTTTGTAAGAGAGCAGCAATGCCTTGGTCAACACCACCAGCGGTAATCCACTGTGTGAGCGAGCCATAAGCACCCTGGGTACCTGAAAGGTAGCCAGCTGTGTTACCGGTATAAGCCGTTTGTAAGTACTGATATCCAGCTTCCTGACCAGCAGCTGAGGCTAATGTGCCTGGCTGACCTGGAGGGAAGTTTGTGCCTGAACCTGCACCGTCATTCGTTCCAAGGGTTTGACCCGTGTAACGGTAACGTAATGCAAATGCAAGGCCTACTGGACCTGCCATTGGTTGAACACCAACGATCTCGTTTGTGATTAATTCGGGGAATGTACGTCTGATCATCGGAATCAAGATCTTTGGAAGACGGAAGTCACCCGTTGCGTACGTGTCTGTACCTTGTGTACCAGTAACTGTTGTACCAGCATACATTGTAGCTGCATTACCAACTGCACCTGGGTTACCAGCACGGTTAATGCCAGATGAACCTGGGTTGTAGTTTGGACCTGCTTCACGTAAGCACCATGCTTCTTGGTTCTCAAGTAACATAGCTGTGTTTAAACGTGTGTGATCGTCTTCGATTGGTGCAACATTCTTTGAGGAGTAATCGAGCACTGGTGCCCACTTCTCTAATAATGCTGCTGCTCTTGTTTCGTCGATATAGGCCTGTGTAGGTCTAATTGATTTCATGTAATTTATTTTCCTTGATTAATCTCTAATCATCGACCCCAAGGTACTTTCGTACCAGGTAACTCAGGATAAAACCTTTTAAATTGTCTCTTAGTACTTACTTAATTCTGTTAAGTAAGGAGAAAGTTGTGCACTTTCAGAAACTACTTCTTCAGTTTGTTCTGAAACTACTCTATCAACATTTGTTGATTCTGATAGTGCTTCTTCCTTTAAAGACTCGAGTCTGCTATTTGCCTTTTTGTCGAATAACTTTAATGTGTAATCGAAGTTTTCGTTAATGAAGTTTGGTGACTTATTAGCGAAGACCTTTTTGATATACTTCTTTTGTTGTTCGTCAAGATTTGCAATGCGTTGTTCGATGAGTAAGTTTACCTTAATGGTATCTAACTCATCCTTTAACGATGCATTTTCAGCAACGACAGACTCAAGCTTCGTGGAAGCTTCATTTATTTGCGCTTTGCCATCAAGAATTGCTTCTTTGATGCTCTCTTTTTGAAGGGCAGCATCGATGGCTAAATGGTTTCTTAGATTCTCTAATACCTTGATTGCTTTCTTATTGCGAACAGCTTCCTTAATTTCAGCTGCTGGTACTGATTCTTCTAAGTAAGCATCTAAGTAGTCACTAATTGATTCTACTAATTGTGCTTTAAAATTCTTTGCATCTTCATTGAGTACGTTCTCGTACTTACTAATGACCATCTTTAACTTTTCAGCTCTATCATTATCGATAGCTTCAACAACTCTTTCTAACTTTGCTGAATGATCATTATCAATGGCTTCTAATAATTTTGTAAGCTTATTGCTGTAGAGCTCATCTTGTTCTGCTAAAGCTTTTTCAACCTGTATCTGTACCTTTGCTTCAACTTTACTGTTGATAGCGTTTTGAATTTCTGTCATTGACTCCGGGGATAAATCTTTTAGCGTATCCATATTAGAAAATGTTGTTATTATTATTTATTATTTTGCGCTTGATTTTTTCATCAACGGCTGCTTTTAAATGATCATTTGCATGTTTATTTCTTTGATCCATGACAGCAGCAATAAACTTTCTGATTTGTTCCTTCATGTTATAAATTATTTATAAAGTTGATAATGGACCTACGTAAATACTCGTCTTTATTCTTTGTTGGTAATGTGCTGATATTACGTTCAAAGTTATCATATTTTTCTTCAAAAGATCCATTCTCTGCTAATACATATTGCTTACTTTCTAAAATTCCATTAACAAAAGCTTTAGGAAAGCTTGGATCAGCAACGCAATCAACAGCTACTAATCTAAAGTTCTTAACTCTGTTATTGCCGTTAGATTCTGAAACTAACATACCCAAACCTCTTGTACTCATACCAACCTTTACACCATCTTCAATTAAGCTACGGACAATTAAGCCTGTTGGTGTTGATAAGATCTTACTCTTACCGAAAAACACGTTACCATCTTGCTTTAACTCTGTGACAAGGTGGCAAGCTCTGCCTAAATCAACATCTGCTGTTGTTGGGTGGTTTAGCTCACCCATTGAACGACCTGGCTTAATCATTTCCTCTTCGTAACGCTTTACTTCAGAAATCATTTCATTAAGCGAATAGATTCTCTTGTTTCTATTAGCACCTTCAGCCATCATATATGGGCCTTTAATGAAAAAGTTTCTTGGTTGATTTACATTCTTTTCTTCAACAATATACTCAAAATCGTTATTGTTTGTTGGCGTTTCAACGATAAGTTTAAAACTCATAATATTATTTATGTTCTCACGTGTTTAATCAACGGATGCCAAGTTCCTTTTCAGTTAGTATAATGAATTGGTAACCTTTCTTTTCAGCCCATTTTTTAGCAGCATCCCACTTAGCCTGGTTTGTTATCCAAGTTACTTGCTCATACAGTATTGTAGACTTCTTTTTATTACCATGCGCTAATGGTTTAGCTACTTGTTTGCTTGGTTTAATTTCAATTAGAAACTTTTGTTTATTACCATCTTTATCTTTGAATACTACAAAGTTATCAACAAAGTATCTATGTACTTTGCCGTCAACTGGACTAACATATGGTATAATAATATTTTCACTACCCCAAGCCAATATGTTTTCGTTCATATCTGCCCATCTAAAAAATCTTAACTCCCAACCAGACCTATATATGGGATAATTTGAACCAATATACTTTACACCATTTTGTGGTTTATATATACCCTGCTTAAACTTTGTTTCCATCACTATTATGCAACAAAGAATTGTGGTGGTTCATTATCACCCATACCTGGTGCGCCTTCGTAGAGTCTTTGTTCGAGTTCCTTCTTTTCATTTAAACCTTCCTCTAACATATTAGCATTTACTTGACCACCACCGAATAATGCTGTACCAACAAACTTACCTCTAATTCTACCTAAAGTAATTTTGCACAATGCTAATGTATACTGATAGACCCACGGTTCTTTAATTACATCTCTCAATGCTCTTTCAACGTAGCATTGTAAAACACCGTAGTACTGAGTACTTTGTCCTTTGTTGTAACCTGGTTGCGGGTACAATCTTAGTAATTGAGTTCTATCATCAAAATCCCAAGATGGTTTTGTAGCTAATAACTTCTCTCTATTCTTTAACCAATCCTTTAATACATACCAACTTACCAAATCAAAGCCATAATTACCCATGGCGTAGCTGAAATAGGTTTGCTGTGCTAATGTTTGTTCAATTGTGAATAATGTATTGATACCAGATGTTGAACCTTCTTCAAAGTCTACAACAGCCATTACCTTTCTATAGTCCATTACGTCATAATCAAAGCTGTTTAAGTAAATTGGATTTGGTGTAGAAATTGTTGAACCCAACTGTGTGATGTTGTTTGTTAAACTTGGTGTAAAGTATTGATCTAAAGTTCCTGATAAACTCTGATCAATTAACATATAAGCAGTTAATGGTATAACAGTATTTGCAAACATACCGTATTGGTATGCAGCCGACAATGCTGAAATGCTAGAAAAATAACTACCAGGAATTGCACTATTGGCTGTATAAAGATTTACATTGTTGTCAATATACTTGTTGTAAAGTGGGTTGTTTGTTTCTAAACTATTTGGGTCGTTTGGATTAAAATCGTCATTGTTTAACTGAGCTAAATAAGAGTCGTTACTTTGTGCTGTAAAAAGAGCATCAAGCTTTAAACCATAATTTTGAATGTAAAGATTGCTGTTAAAAATGAGATACTCTCTTGTATAGCCAGCAAACTTAGTAAACATTTCACAAGCTATACTAATATTATCGTTTATTTGATCTATATGAAGCTCTACGTTAATTGAAGGGTAACCAAGAGATCTTAGTATTCTTTTACCAAGTAAATCGAACGATGTAATCTTACTAGAAAGATTAGTACTTTGAAATGCCGAGATTGGTGTTATTTCGCAACGATTTGGTACTGGCATATGTTATATTTAAGTTGTTGGTGGTGGAGTTGCTTCAGCTCCAGCCGCTGGGGGAGCTTCTGTTCCTGCTGCTGGTACTTCACCTGCTGGAGCTGCTCCTGCTGCTGGTGCACCAAATGGTGGTGGAGTTTCTGCACCACCGGTAGTAGCTGCAGGAGTGGTACCCCCACCTTGAGCACCACCCGTAAATTGATCTCTCCAATTTGGACCACCAGTTGTAATCTGGTTTAATTCCCACTCCAATTCTTTATCTTTACGTAAAAACTCTCTATTAGCTTTAATATCGATATCGTTCCAACCTAATAGTTTCTTTTGTGCGTATGTCGGTGAAATAAATGGGTTGGTAGCTAGATTATTAAAGTTTGTCACCTTTAATTCTAGCTTTTGATTTTCTCTTAATTCATAAAAGTTTGTTGGTACGTTTAACTCTATATGAAGGTTATGTTCTTTAAGTTCGTACTTGTCAATAAGACCCTTTAACTTTAAATGTGTAATAAATCCGTTCTTTAGACCACTAGCAAAGTTTTGTTGTAAACGAATAATGAAACGAGCAAACTTAAGTTCCTCTCTCAATATTTCATTACCATCTTTAAACGAACTTTGTTCATCTAACCTATTGGTTGGTACCTTTAATGCTTTGTATAACTTTCTAACAAAGTACATTAAGTCAGTTAACTCACCTAAATTTTGACCACCAGCTAATTGAGTAACTGATGTACCTTCACTACCAGCTCTCTTTGCAAACCAGAAACTATCAAGCATGGATTGTGGATTGAACTTCTGGACTGGGTTAACTGATTGGTTAACGTCAAATGTCTTTTTACTCCAATATTCCTGAATTAACTTACGAAGGTAAGCTTCAGCCTTTGGTGGTGCCATATTACCAACATCGACATTAAATACTAGACGTTCTGGAGCTCTTACTAAACGGTAAATAACAATACTATCTTCAATTAATGAAAGCTGTCTATAAGCTCTTCTACAGTTTTCAATAAATGGTAATCTAAATGTTTTGTCTTGGTTCCAAATACCAGAATTGATATAAGTAATCTGATTTTTATCCATTGGGATAAATTCATACTTTTCAATCTTATTAGGCTTATTTGGATCAAAAATTGGCTTTCTTAAAATATAGCCTTTGATAATCATATTTTGAATATTATCAAAGATTGGGTCAATAAGTTCTGTTGGTAACTGAACGGCGCCTAAAATACCTTCTTCTGGAAAAGATTTGTGAATAATATGTTCAAAGTATAATTCACCTTCAATTAATAGTTGTCTAAAATATTCCCAACCTTTCTTTTCCAATTCAAAGTTATTAATATACTTCTTAAATTCATTATCGATTTTATGCTTATCGTGTTCCTCTAACTCAATATTGCGAAAATGTAACTTAGCTACATTACCATGCTCATCTTTGTTTACACATTCATCACAGATTTCATCTAAACAATCTGAAACTTCAGCAAAGGCAGCCATAATTCTATAGTCAAGAATTCTTGGACCCTTATCAACCTGAATATTAGCATATACTAAGTCATTGTAAATACCACCTTTTGCAATCTGACCGGAAGGTGTATTATTATAATCGTTATCGTAAAATATCGATTGGCGTGCTAATGCTTCAGTTCTTCTAGAACCTGTGTCTTGGAATACCTCATATTTTGGGTTTAACTGCCCAAGCACAGCATTAAGATCTAATGACTGATAAGGTAACTTATTGGTGATGTTCTTAAAGAAACCTGTAGCATTTACACTTTTATTGTCAGCCATTTGAATTATTTAATAATAAAAAGAGTAAATCTATATACAAAGATATATAGATTTTATAATATAAGGTTCCTATATAAGGAACGAAAACTTAGCTGGCAGTATTTGAGACTGGTGCGGAGACTGGTACTTTTGCAAGTGTTCCAGTGCTACAATTATTGATGGTGAATGGATAGTTTATCATAAATTTTTATTAGGAAAAATTAATATTTACACTACTTGTTGTTGCATTAATGCCATATGTTGTATCAGTTATTGTACAATTAATAGCACCACCTAACGGAGATGAATAGTTTGAAGAAGTTTTAACTTGTGTAGTAGCTGAGGTTGGATTTACAACTGTAATTGATCCAGATACAACATTCCATTGGTATGTATAGTTTCCTGAGCCACCTGAGGTTACTGATGCAGTGGTTGAGCCTGTTGTAGTACAGACACTACCAACCGAGCAGCCTGTGTTGCTTAGAGATGTTGGTGAAGCCGCAACAACTAATACGTGCGGTGAAGGAGTTGGGGTTGGTGTTGGGGGTTTACTTGGTGTAATAGATGGTGTAACGCTAACTGATGGTGTGATTGACGGTGTAATAGATGGTGTAACGCTAACTAATGGTGTTTTTGACGGTGTAACTGATGGTGTAACGCTAACTGATGGTGTTTTTGACGGTGTAACTGATGGTGTAATAGATGGTGTAATAGATGAGGTTATAGATGGTGTAACGCTAACTGATGGTGTAATAGATGAGGTTATAGATGGTGTAATAGATGGTGTAACGCTAACTGACGGTGTTATAGAAGGTATAACTGATGGTGTAATAGATGAGGTTATAGATGGTGTAACGCTAACTGATGGTGTGACGCTTACCGATGGTGTCACTGATGGTGTTACACTTGCTGTAGATGTTATTGAAGGTGTTACTGAAGGTGTTACACTTGCTGTAGATGTCACTGATGGTGTCACTGATGGTGTTACGGAAATTGATGGTGTTATAGAAGGCGTAATACTTGGAGTTACACTTGGTGTAACTGACGGTGTAACTGAAGGTGTTACTGATGGTGTAACAGATG